>Ga0247760_1001155_pt1 | contig 25970 bp, 30 predicted proteins | sample UWRJL171409R4_FD_179936 | JGI IMG/M metagenome (GOLD analysis project Ga0247760, IMG submission 179936) | Plant litter microbial communities from Arlington Agricultural Research Station in Wisconsin, United States - UWRJ-L171-409R-4 | ecosystem: Environmental > Terrestrial > Plant litter >... | reverse complement strand
GGGGGGGGGGGAGGGGGGGGGGGGGGGGGGGGGGGGGGGAAGGGGGGGGGGGAGGGGGGGGGGGCGGGGGGGGGGGGGGGGGGTGGGGGGGGGGGGGGGCGGGCAGGTGTTGTTGGAGAAGTGGGTTGTCATGGGGATTGTGGGCTGGGAGGCCCTGGGGGGGTATTAGTGTCGGTCACGGCACGGAAATGAGAGGGGCAAAAACGGGAGGGGGAGGAGGAAAGGGAAGGAGCAAAGGGGACGGACGTACATCCAGGTGGAGTTTGACCACTGCTCGGTGATCTCAGCGCATTTGGCGGGGTCGGCGGTGGGAATGCCGTTGAAGCTGGGATAGCAGACGGCGGCGGGCGGGATGACGCGGATGAGGCGACCGCCGACGGTTTGGTTGAGGGAGGACCATTGCGCGGTCGAGGGCCAGCACGGGTCCACGGGCGAGCATTTGCACTGTGAGGAGCCCGGGGTTGGGGGCGGAGCCGGGCTACGCGCTAGCGGCTGGTACCCGTGGCACGGGAGGGCCAGGATGGCCACCGGGAGAGCGGAGGTCCACTTCATCTTTGCTTGCACAAAAAAGGAGAGAGAAAAGAACGAGTGACGGTCTGGAGGCTGGAGACCGAAGGGTTTACCTTGGGGGAAATGGGAATGCCACACGCCTTATAGACCGACCGTCAAGACCGACCGTCAAGTGCCCCATGACGTTAACCACGCCGATCGGCTCCATCGGCGGTCTTGGCGCGAGCAGCTACAACAATTTACCAGGACATGGCTCATGCGCGAAAGACGTATTAGTAGCGCGGGAAATTACCGAACCAGACTACAGAGCAGTCAGGGACCAATGCTCTCGCGAGCAGAGCCAATAGCGGCTGACTGCTGTGTAACCCGCCAGAGAAAATGCTACGTCGACCTGCGCTATTCTCGGACACTGCAGGAAATGCATGATGCACTGGTCTCCCAAGCCTTTTCAGGGCGCTCGGCAGTGGGTTTCTCCGCTTTGCGGGAGGTGGTCATTGGCTCCGGAGTGCTAGAGTCACATCGATGCAAACCAGTGCTGACAGACTGCCACGTTCTTGTAATTTGTATGGCCTTCGAAGTGGCTTCATTCTTTCCCTTTTGTTCTTTTTGCAAAGGCAAGGGAGGGTGTAAGTATTATTTATTTATTATCCGTTATTCCACAACATCAACACCAATGCCAAGAAACTTTATCATCAGAAATCCTAAGCATGCCTAATATTAACCTGGAGCTTGCGGTTGGACGAGATGATCTCACTGCCCTTGACCGTGTTGTCGGCGCGGAAGCACGAGTCGAAGATGAGACCGGCGGTGCGCGCGACTTCGTTGCAGTTGACGCTCTGGCGCGAGCTATCCGACTTGGTGCTGGTAATCTGAACCCCGCCAATCCTGCGCTGCTGAATGGCGAACTCGTTCTCCCCGACGACGCAGTTGACGCCGTTCCGGCCCTTACGCGCGAGGTCGTCGACGCATGCGGCGGCGTCCTTGGCCTGTGGGGGGGATTTTGTTAGAAAATTATTTTATCGAGGGGAAACGGAAGGAATGGCTGAAGAAGGTGAGAAACATACCGGTGCGTTCTTGAACAGATCCTGGCAGATCACCCGCTTGGTGAGACCGCCGGCCGAGCCGACAACATCGGCGGCCTCGGCGGAAGCGACGGCCTCCTCGGGGGTCAGCGCTGTGTCGGGGTTGGCGAAGATGTCATCAGCCCACGCAGCGAACGAAAAGACGGTGCCGGTAGAGGTGCCCGGCGCAGGGGCAGTCGCGACCGACGCAGCCATGCCGAGGACAAAAAGGGGAAATGCGAAGTTGACCATCTTGACGGTTGTTTGTGATTGGCTGAAGGCGTAAGGTAGAGAGAGACTTGATGATTGACTGAATGCTGGTGCCGAACAACAATTGACAGCCAACACGGGGATTCCCTCAGCTTCATATTCTCTTGTTCCAAATCTCTCTCGACTCGGGAGATATGATGTCCCCCCAACCATCGCAAGCCATCCACTCAGCTCCGCCCTATGCGTAGGGCAGAATGCCACCAATCCAGAGGCTGAACTCGCAGCCCTAACGCGATAGTATCCACAGACTTAACTGCAGGATTTTCTAGTGCAACGCCGATGGACGGGACAGACGGCATCATTCTAGAATGGAAGTGTTCTATGGAAACAACCGACCCGCCGGCAAAGCCTCCCGGCCTCGCGTGCCCTAACAACATATTCGGCCTAGTCGGCCTTCGCCTACCGTTGTCGAGGCACTTGCAATTTTACCAGGCTAGGTACCTAGATGAGTAGGATTTCATCCGATCCACCCCCACGGGATTGGCCCGTTCAGCGCTTGACAGGAACCCTTCTGGTCCCCTAGCTCGCCCCTTAACTTCTTTCAGCCAGCCAGCACGGTGTTGCATGGAAGTGGAAACAAAAGGACTTTTGCATTTGACGCCAGCAGAGCAGAATATTCTCTCATTATTCTACCCCTAGTACACGCCGTTCCCGAACTTCCTATCATTATTTACATTGTCAACACTTCATCATGCCGAACTATAAGTTGAGAACTTAAGCACGTTGTTTTAGTCAACCGGCCAGTACTACAGCCAAGACACTCCACCGTAATACCGAATTGCCGCTGCTCCGCCTTGTCTGCCCTACCATCCCGTTTCCTTCTACGTATCCCGGAACTGCATTCTCGCTACACGGCCTCAGCAAGTTGCATGTGGAGTTGGGGGTGGAGTCACTGCTCGTAAACGGTACAAGTCTCCAATCGCACTGACCTCCCCTTGACGAAAGGCCCACTTTCCCTACGTTCATCGGAATCCTTCCCCGAAAGTCGAAGGATGCGGGCAGGAGTGGATATCATGCGCATTTTGAAGTGAACAAAAGGACCGATCAAATAATACTGCCTAATATATCCAACAAACTACTAGGGAATGCAAAGTCGCAACTCAACAAATCACGGCTCCTCCTCCTCTACTGGGCCCCCTGCTGCTCCTTGGTTGGACACCACGCCCGCGATCCGTGCCATTTCCACAACCACCTCCCGAAGCTCCGCATCGACGCGGTTTCTAAAGTCAGGATCCCTCTCACTCTCTAGCGCAACGTTCTCGCTCCTGACCATGTCCAGGGTGCCGCTGATAACATCCAAACTCTCGGCAACGGAAGCCTGGACCTCGGTCTGCAGATTGTTGGCTAGCTCCTTGAAGCTATTGTTCAGCTTCCTCATCAGACTCTCAAACAAATCGTCGTCCGCCAGCTTTCCGTTGATAATAGCCTTCTTACGGGCCCAACTCCCTGTGCCTAGTGGAGCAAGCGGTGTGTTAGGATGTTGAGTAATGGGTGAATTGGCATCAGTGGAAATACGTACCTGATTCGCAATTTGCTGCCCTGTAGGAGCCTTCCATCGCTTGTCCAAAGTACGAGGTTCTCAGCCCGGACAGTACGTCGGTGCGGAGGGTACTAGCAGATGTCAGGAGGTAATCGGAGGTGGCATGGACAGCAGGCACGAAACCTACGCAACATTGGAATAGAACCCATTATAAATGTCCTCGATGGCGCCCTCAAGAAGCCGCTGACGGGACGCCAACGCCTGCTCGAGGGGCTGAATGGTGTGGGGATAATTGCCGAGTGTCTCATCTGGCCATAAGCAAGGTGGTCAGCGGACTTGCCAAACGACACCCCGAGTCAATCGCCGCACCTACCTAGGTGATCAGAAGATGCTTCCAGTGTCCCAGAGATAGATAACAAAGTGTTGTCTAAATGAGTCCTGATCGAGGCATGAAGGGTGCGCCATCTAGCCGTGAGATCCTGCGACATTGTTTCTAATGCTTCTGAGTTCCAGTCTCTAGATCCAACTGCCCCGGCTAAGAGAGCAGGAGTAATATTAGTTTTTTATTGCTATTTCAGCGAAATTGAGGAGAAACAGTGTTTGTTCGTGGCACCACGATATCACACTGAAGACGACGTACTGGTATAGCTCCCGTACTGACGGCAGAAAGCTGAGTAGCTCACTGTATAAAGAGGAGAGGAGTCAGCGACATATTGCTAATATCATGTGGAGTCAGGGGGTATCCTACTGTGATGCCACTATGATAAAGTTAGCAATTAGCCAGGGTTCTGCAAGATTTTTTAGGTACCAATCCTTACGCTTGACCATTCGTAACCCGCCTCCATCGCCCCTTGAGTCCACTCCTCAAATCGACAACCTGGGAGTCTGAGATAAAGGCAATCGAAGTCTGGATAGTGGCAGGGGGTCTCACCATTAAGGATCTTGGCCTGAATCTCCGCCCTGAGCCGCCTCGCCACTCCACTAGGAAGCGAAGATCTGCCCATTAGATCCTCCCCAAAGTGTTAGCGTAGTAGCCGAGGAGGTCGTTGTCCCACTTACTCACCCTCCGGAGCCTACTTTCCATTGCGTCCAGCGTTCTCCGTACAGCCTCTTTGCGCTCGGCGTTGGCACTCCCGGCAGATCCTGACTGTACCCAGAGTTGAAGGTTGCTGAGGAGGTCTGGGATCCTGTCTTCCAGATAGGCAGTTGCTATACGCAGCTGACTCTCCGAGACAATTGCTATGCAGTGCCTCCGGATACCCACGATTCCACTAAGTTGAAGGAATGGGACCGCTTTCTCTTTGGGCATCACGTGTCGGTATTTCCAGTACAAGACGTTGCTTGCACAGAAGACCCTCACCGGCGATGCCTGCCCATACATCTCACCGAGTTTCTTGATGATGGAGGCGTTCCTTGTTAATATCAGGTATTTCTGGAGCCTTGCTTTCATTTCAGCCAGGGAGCACTTGAAAGGAGTTCTTCATCACTTACTCTAACTCACGCCTGCGAACCGTGTTTCTGTTTTGTGATTAGTGAAAGTCTTAGACACTAAAGAGTGCGCACAAACCTTGTCTTTTCAAGATCTCGGTACAAAGGGCTCAGGTGGGCATCTAAATCACCACCCTCTTCCGAAGAGTCTGATTCGTTGCCCCCTGTCAACTCCTCTAGCTGGAGCTGGAGATCTTCTAGCTCTTCCCTGGCGGCGTTGGCGGCGTCGAGGAGCCTTTGAATTTCCTTTGCTCTCGCACCCTTCCAGTCTCGCCGTGCTTCGTTGGGGTTGATATCCTAGATGCTCGAGCGATTAGCATTTCTCAAACTCCACTTTGAAGAGTTGTGGCACGCACATCAGATCTGGTGCAAATTATGCCAACATTAGACAGCTTGGCCTGCCGAGCAAGCTCAAAAACGTTTGCGACACCAACATCCGTGGTTGCACGGCCAATGAAGCACACAGCAAAGATCTCATCACACTCAATGAGGTATCGCTCCGTGATATTTCGTCTCGCCGAGTTTAGGTCACGTAGCCCTTACAAGACTCGTCAGCAACATACTTGGATAGCTTTGGGGGTACACACCGGGAAGATCAACCAGAACAAGCCCCTTGCTCAGGATGTGCGCATTCAGAGAGACCGTTATCTTCCTGATATAAGGCCATGCAGCTGGCCTCGATTGGTTAGTATCGGAAGTGAGGGACATCAGCGCCGTTGAGCAAGCTGCCGAAGTATCGCTGATTCGCGACTGTTGGAGATTGGAAGGTCTTAATTCCCTAGCCCATGCGAGGAGAGTCTGAACCATTCGCTCCTCAGGCTCTGCACTTTCCAGAAAGGCAACAGTGAATCGACCTCGGAACATGGTTTGAAACGTATCACGAGCCAGGTTAGCTCGGTCCTCCCAATGGACCCGCTCATCACGAGTGTCCATCTCATCAGAATGGAGCAAGTGGTGTCGATAGTCATGCACCATTTCAGTGAATTGGTCACGCAAATCGTCCTCTGTGAACAGTTCAACTTCAATGGCGAAGTGTTCAGCGCTGTGGTAGCGGTATTCCGTGACCACACAGGTACAGGCAGCCCCACTGTTGCTCTACACAGGCAGTCAATTAGAATGGATGGCCAGGGAGAAACGACTCGATGTCTAGGTACTCACTGTTCGGGCCAGGTCCCGTGTATCCAAAAGAGAGTTGATCAAGCTGCTCTTTCCTACCACACCAAAAACGGGTTAGACAGCGACCAACAAGACAAACATAATTCTGGCACCATACCAACACCCGAGTCGCCTACCAACCCCACCGTTCGCGTCGGCGGACACTGAAACGCAGCAAGATCATCGGCCTTCCGACGAAGACTCTGGATAGTCGAATCTGGCTCGATGTGTACGGCACTGCTCCCCAAAACACGAGCCAAGTTCCCCATCAGAGTGCGGGCCTCGCCAAAGGCCCTCTGAAACTCGGGTTGGTGAAATCGATCCTCTGGAGGCTCTTCATCGGCGACGTTGTGACGGGCGGGGGCCAAACGGGGGGATGAGCGCCTGGCCCGAGGGTTGGATGGTCTCGGCGCTGAGGGACCACTGGCTCTCTCTGGTCGCGGGCTAGGGGAAGCGGCTGGGGCGTTGGCGTGGCCGAGGGCATCACTCAGGCTCCGCAGGTCGAAGCTTGGGGCAGGGCTGACGGAGCCGGACAGACGGAGGTTCCGCATGTAAGAGGAAATGTTGGTGTTGGTATTCTCGCCAAACTGCGGAGTCCCTCCATTGCTACGACTGGAGGTGATCGAGCCACTGGAGCTCGTGCGAGGTGTCAAGACGACATTTCCTGATCTAGAAGAGGGCGAGCCGGAGGACCGGCTCTCAGAGTGTGCGTCTGTCTCGAAGTCAATAAGAGGAGGGGTCGCGGAGGAACGAGGAGACGGTGCCATTGGAGCGGGCGAAGAGGGGCGGGGCAGAATCTGTCGGATGGCTGTCTTGTGGGTGCTGCGCCTTCAAACTGTCATGGGCGGGTCGGTATCGTACGAGAATGCGATGTGAGACGTTCAAATCCAGTGCGGGTCCTGAGGAGTAAATTATTTCAAAAATTCCGTAAAATGCTTTCGAGTGGACAAAGTGGCGGCAATTGTGGAAGGGCACAAGACAGTAATAGTTGGAAGTTCTAGCTGCGGCAAGCGAGGGGGGCCCCTCTTATCTATGCCTTCCCGGACGCCCGCAGTCCATGGTCAGAATATGGAGCCGCTGAACAGGCGCCCGCGTCGCTTCTGGGGCCTGTTCCGGGGTAATCGCCCAAAGCCAGGCCTAGCATGAAGCACTGCCTGCTGCGCGGATGCGGCCCTTCAAACGGGCCAACACCATCTCTCGGTGTCTCGGGGAACTTTGGGGTTTCGGTCGAGGGACTTCGCAGGGGTGTTGGTGGGTCGCGGTTGGCTCACGGCTCACCGTGCAGCCCACCTGATGCCAGCTGCGGGCGGCAGGACCAGACTGTCGGGACAGATAGCGGGGACTGCCCCTCCCAAGCCCCTGCAACTCCAGAGCGAGAGGCAGCCAGCTGCTTCAACCTGAGGCACCAGAATGCATTGCAGAGACGGAGCGACAGGGAGAAGGAGCGTATTTTCGGCATTTCCTAAGAGCGAGGGACGTGCGGCGTAACGTCTATTCATGGTGAAGTTTGGGGGTCACTCGATTGCAGGGCGTTCGTGCCGCAACCAAGCGAAACAATTCACATTTACCAGCCGCAGACTCTGGGCAAGACAGATCCTCTATTAGGCAATGCCACATACAATCACAAGGGGCCGATTGTTAAATTTTTAAGTTATTTCATTGAGTGCGGCCGTTATTCGCGACTTTACTTCTACCATGGACGGACACCGTCCGGAGGGGCCATACCCTCATCTGCATCGTCGAGCAGACAGGGAGGCAAAGGAAACAAAAAAACACAAAGCTCTTGCTGGTGCAGACATATATCCCAAGACAAAACGCCACGAAATAAAAAGACAAAAGATGAAGAACAGGCCAAACCAGATAGCCACCCGCCTTTTTGACCCCAAACACCCACGCTGTACCCAAACCCATTTATATATACAGGAGCCCATTTTCGGACCCGACCTCACCTCAAGCTGGCGTGCTGGCTTCTCTCGTGCCGTCGAACGTTGTCCGCACGGGAGACGTAGTCGCACATCCGGCAGCGGACCTTCTCAGACTTGATGCCCTGCTGAATGGCGTACTCCTCGTGCTTGGACTCGAGATGGCGGTTGAGAGCGCGACGGTCGGTGTGAGCCTTGCCGCAGAGCTCGCAGCGGAAGTTCTGGCGGTGCTTGCGCTCGTGTCGCCTAGAGGGAGGTTTTGTTAGCACTTGGCTCTTGGAAGACAAGGGAGGATCATCGTACTTAAGATCGGCAGGCCGGGTGAAGAACTCGAAGCAGGTTGGGTCCGAGCAGAGGAAGGTTTGGGGGCTGGGGGGAGTCGAGCAGGGCGTGCCGCTGGCTGCTGTTGTGGGGGAGTCGAGGCTGCAGGTGTCCGAGATGTACTGTTCGGCGGGCTGCCACGCCTCGCTGGTGAAAACGTCGGAAAAGGGTGTGTCGCAGGGCGGCATGAGATCGCCAGTATGGAACACCGGACTCGAGCTCGTATCTGTGTCGAAGCACGCGAGGGGATACGATGCCTGAAGGCTCAATGCCAGGGCAATATTTGACTCGAGTTGACCCGGAAAGGGATCAGTTAGTGGCATGGGCGAGAGGGGTCCAGCGGGCAGCTGATCCCACATTGTTGTTGGGTGGGCGGGGTAGGGAGGGAAAGATGAGTCCACCATTGGGGGTGTTGAGGTGAAGCTGGAGGGGCCGGATGACCTGACGGGCACTCTAACCAGTACCCATTCTACCTGCTCGTCGGCGACGGCGCAGCCAGAAAAGGCCTGAGAGGAATAGGGGGCCTCCATGATGTTGGGAGGTTTGCGAGATGAGTTGATATGGGGAGAATATTCTCCTGCAGGCGATGTTTGTTGTTTTCGGGTTCGAAGCTGGTTCTTTCAGTTGTGGCTGTGGTTGCTGGTTGTTGTCAAAGACGCGGAGCTCGAGCGGGCGCTGATAGTTCAATGGATCAGTTTTACGACGTGGTCCTAGGTCGGAAAGGCACCTTGTGGTGCCTTCCATCGAGCGCCCGCTCGTTAGCAGGTCATGATGGATGCTAGCATCAGCCCGGAAGGGCCTGGACAGTTGCGCAAAAGCGCAGGCTGAGCGAGCTCCAACATTCCATCCAACCAAGGTATCCCTGCGCTTTCTTTCCTTTCTCTTCCCTTCCTTTTTCCTGCATCGCCTTGATTTGGTTCCAAACCATTGGAAGATCCACTGGAGAAACGCAAATGCGCGCGAGAAATCTGACACGGTCGATCGGAAACCTGAAAAAGCCTTTGGGAATTCTGCAAAGTCGTCTGGGAACGACGGAGTGCCCAGTCAAGACTGGTCGGAACAACTTGAAGCAGCAAAGAGGCCATCAGAAGAAGTGAGGCCACCTCTGTCATTGTTGTACTCATGTTGAGCACATTAGAGGATGCGGCGCTTGGCGCTCGCCCAGTAGCCTGGGCGTGACTGGCCGTTTCCATTGCGCCATCAGGAGTTGGCTTTCGGAGGGAGTCCTCGGTCATTGTGGCCGCTTTTCCCGAAGCTGGGTGCTTCATGGCCAACAACATGGAGGCGTGGAATTGAGGGAATATCAGCTCGTTGCCAAGCTGAGTCCGGATTGGGTCTTCTGTGTCTCCCTGGAAGAGATTGCCTGGGCCGTCGGGGCCTGTTGTGGAGGAGCCGGTGCCATAGACACCAGATGGGTTGAATGGACCATCATCTTCCTTCTCTTTCTCTTTCTTCTCGACTTTCTGGATGGTTCCACGGGGCCGGGTTGGGGGTTTTGGAGAGAGTCCATGGTCGTTCCACGAGCCACCGTAGCGGCCGGATGCAGCTTCGTGGACCGGACGGATCACGGGCGTGATATCGGGCATGTCTTGGCTTAGCGCATTAATGCCGTAAAGGTGGGGCCGATGATGATGGTTCCGGAGCGGGACGTCGACGACGACGTGATCTCGATGTTTGCCTGGAGCAAGCATGTGACTGGATCCGTTCCGATATGGGGGACTAAGTGCAGATAACTCTGCCGCAATAATCGCGATGGTCAGGTGCTTCATGATCAATGTCTGAGCAGGCGTTAGCATTTGATCCACTGGATGTCATCGCAAGAGGGGGACTGACGGTTGCCATTCGAAGGGTTAGGGTTGTTTGGCAAACACCGCCAACCCAATCCCTCGCGGACCTTGGTCCGGCGGGATCGCGGGCGAGATTCCTGCAAAGCGTTGAATGGATAGAAAGTAAAACAATGGGTGATTCGAAACAAACAATTGAACGATGAGGTTGAGGACGATATCGATAAATGTCAATGGGTGAGGCAAGAAGAAAAGCAGGTCGAAAGCGCTGGGAGTCACGCCGAAGTTTATAATCAAGCCTCGACCACCCCGGGGCAGGGCGCAGCAGGCGCGTGTTGATGGGCCCTTCCTCTGGTTGGTTCCTGGATCGAGGCGTTGGCTGCCTCCACTGTCGGACCAGAGATTAACCCCGATATGGATGCCGCTAGGCCTATCTAGAGGCACTGACCGGGCGCTCTCATCTTCACATTTCTAACAGCTCAAACTCAACAGCAAATATTTACAACGAAGATGCACTGTAATTCGAGCTTCGTGCAAATATCTAAGCAGTTCTTACTAATTATTTCCCTTTTTTTAATTCCGTACGCAAGAGTCGCCGTTCCCTTTTCCTTTGGAGTTCTCATTTCGTCGTGGAATGCCCCGCCAAGCACTATGCCGAATTGGGACTAGTGAGGACGGCGGAATGCCGCCTCAAAAATCCGTCCTCAAATGGGACGTTGGTTAACGTTATTTGGCAGCGATGAAACGTTATCTTGCGACAACTTTCTTTCAGAAATCTGCAACCTCGCGATGTTCCTGGCACCACCACGGGCCCCGACTGAAGCCATTGGCGATGGGCTAGTCAGTTAGCCACCCGACTAGCGGCGCCAGCTGCTAAACCGGTGCTTCGCATGCCTGCCTCATATTGTCAAAGGGCAATTAGGGGTTGAAGGCAGCAGTCCACGCCAAGCTGCAAGCCACATGAATTAATGGGGTACTGTAACAGCGCAGGCGAGAGAGCCGGACGGGGAGCTCGTGATTTTATAATCCAGCACATGATGGGGTTCTCTCAGCTATCTTGAAGCCACGCCTGTCGTAGACGGAAGGCACCATTGAGGTCACCCCCTCTCTCCACTGCACCGAAGCACGTGAGGGACTGCTGACGATTCTTCCCTTTTTAGCATCAACCTAACCCAATACAACGAGCCGGCAATAACTCCACGCCAGTTTGAACTCGAGTATGCACATGTCACAATCGTGTACGGAAAGCAATATTGACAAAATAATGGAAGGTGTGGCAACCTTCATGAAGTCATTCCCCGTTTAATCATTCCGAAACTGCGCGACAGCGGGGTCCATACAAACCGCCCAAATATCGAGACTCAAGAAAATATAGCTGCGAGCTTCTTTACAATCACCTGGAAACCGGCGCTGCAGAATGCCCAGCAGAGCGGCGTGTCAGTTTACGTCTGCAATTCTGGGACTCTAGAGCGCCGTATAAGTTGGCCCACTTTACCAGCGGGGGGTCCGCCCGGGACGGGATCCGCCAACCCGGCCCGACCTCTAAGCAGCCCCACTCCGCCGTGCTTACACCACCAGACCAATCCGAAAAGGCCGATTCATCTCAACACGTAACCGAGCATACAGCAGGCCACCTGTGGCTTCTCCTTCCCGTCTTTCTCCTTGACGCCCGACCACTCCGTGCAATTGGGCCGGGACATGCCCCTCGCTCATAACAGTTGCTTGGCTCTAGGGACGTCCCGAACGGCTTAATCTACGAGTGTTATCTTAAAGAGACCCCCGAGTGCGGGGTCTGTCCTGGCCCGGGAACCGGCCCTTCATTGTCCTCGTGTCTTATTTAGACTGAATCTGAGACAACATGGGCGTACTCAGTCTCTACCCGCTGCTCCTTGCCCGCTCGGCACAGTTGCTGTTCTGCTGGTCTTGCAAACCCTGGTCTATCGCATCAAGCGCTACTCGGCGCTGTCGCACATCCCCGGCCCACCCACCACGGGTTGGAGCCGACTCTGGCTCGTCCGCGGCAATCTCGCGGGAAACCTCCACAAAGTGTTCCTACAGGCGAACCTGAAATACGGACTGCTGGCAAGGGTTGGACCTTACCTTGTCATCTCCAGCGACCCGGACCTCATCAGGAGGATGAACGCCGCCCGAACACTCTACGTCCGCGGCGAGTTTTACGAGCCCATGAGATTCTACCCCAACCGCGACAATCTCGTGACCTGCCCGCCTGCGAAGCACGTTGAGCTCCGCGCCAAGATGGCCGCCGGATACTCGGGCAAGAAGGTCGAGAGTCTCGAGCCCGGAGTTGACGCCAATGTCCTGGCCCTTATCGACCTCCTCGAGAAATACGTGGCACAGAACAAACCATTCGACTTTGGACGCAAGGCCCAGTACTTCACCCTCGACGTTATCTCAGACGTCGCCCACAGCGAGCCCCTCGGCTTCCCCGAGAACGACCGCGACCAATACGACTACCTCGCCATCAGCGAAAAGTAACTCGGCTTCCTCCTCAACCTCACCGTCTACACCCGGATCTTCAAGCTCTTGTCCTCGCCGCTCCTCGTAAGCCCCCCTTCACATACCTAACTATCCTCAACTAATCCCTAAACCCTCCTTTATGTCCCCCTGAGGCGGGGGTCGTGATCAGCGATTCCCAGGCGCGCACGATGCCCTACCTGCAGGCTGTGATCAATGAAGGACTGAGATGGTACTCCCCCGCCACAGGGATGATGGCGAAGCAGGTCCCTCTCGCAGGGGATGTCTGGAAGGGGGTGCCGCTGCCGGGGGGCACGCAGGTGAGCTGGTCGGCGTGGGGGATTATGCAGGACAAGGGGTTTTGGGGTGAGGATGCGGAGGAGTGTCGACCCGAGAGTGGATTGAGGCGGGGCCGGAGCGGCTGAAGGAGATGGAGGCGACGGCGGGGCTGATTTTTGGGTATGGCAAGTGGCAGTGTCTGGGGAGGGATGTGGCGATGTTGGAGCTGAATAAGGTTTTTGTCGAGGTGAGTTATCTCCATGCTATTCTATGAGGGAGGGGAAAGGGGGCCGGGGTGGTGATTGCTGACATGGTTGGGGTTGTAGATTCTGAGGCGGTTCGATTTGACGGTTGTGGACCCGACGAAGCCGATGGAGACGGTTTGTTCGGTATTTTTATGCAGAAGGACTTTTGGATGAAGGCGTACAAGCGGACGGAGGTGTAGGTTCGCTGTTGCTACGGACTGGAGGGTGGAGAGGAGCGTTTTTTCCCTTGCGGTCGGTCTGAGAGGGCTAACGGTTGCGCAATGGTTTCAGAGCGGTTCTTCGGTTGTGCTGGCTCGAACCAATACGTAGAATAAGGTTCTGAGGCCCAAACTCGCTGGGTCCGGGTTGTGAAGCTATCCACGACTTTGGCAACCTACGGTGTATAAACGGACGTCTGAGGTTTAGTCTTGTTATTGTCAGCTGTAATTGTGAGCTTGCCAGAGAACAGACCTTCACTCCTCCGGTTTTCAATATGTCTTCTCAGGTGCAACGCGGTAACATAGGGGTTTTGATTTGACGCAGAGCTGTGCGAAGGTGTCTCCAGCCCTGCGTTCCCAATGTTAAGACTGCTCATTGCATTCCTACGGCAGGCGTTATTGCATTTGAGGGAGGCATTCCTTCATTCCCAATGATGGAAGCCTTCCATCCGGCTCTTTTGGCCCAAGGTCCTTCGGGGGGTCCGGACGATTCAAGTTCGCGGAAGTTGGGATGAAAAGCAGCAGCGCGACATTGATGATTACGTTGCTTTAGTCCGCTCCTTCCCCGTTGATTTTTTTCGTCGCGAATTTCCTTCGTCGCATTTTCCTTCTTCCCAAAACTTCCTCCTCTCGTCGCAACATCAGAAACCCTCCCTCACACCACCATCATAACTTCCGTCTCATCTATCCATCTACCCAACCATCCTGATCAACATCACCACCGCGACCTCGACATTCATCCATCCTACTGTGTATCGCTGAAGGAGGGTACAAACCCCACGCAGGCGCTGGTAATTCCCCCAAACTTGGCACCGCTCGCCCGCGGCTAACGTCTACCATAGCCATCATGTCTCTCCACTTCGCTCGAAGCAAGTCGGTTGAGACTAGCGCAAGCCTCGCGACCGAGTCCGACGGCACGTCCTCTTACAGCACACGACGAACCATCTCTCCGGCTTCCAAATGCAAGCTGGTCAGGATCAACCACTGGCTGGGAATCAACTACCAGGCGAAACGAAAGGCAAAGGGCACCGACAAGTTTCTCGAGGAACTCCAGGCCCGGAAGAAGATCCCGTTCGGAATGTCCTTGACGGTTACATCCCCGTGTTTCCTGGGAGCTGAGACGGGCAACTACGCCGACAGTGCGTCCAACCTGGATGGCGCCAAGTCCAATGTGTTCATGTGCGAACACCAGGGCTGCCGAATACATAATATCAGGGGAAGGTTCGACAAGGGTTGCATTCCGTTCGATTACTGCTTCACTCCGGGGTATTGTGTGTGGGTGAAGCAGCATCTCTTGGCTCGGACTCGGCCCCGTGACGGCGAAACCAAGTCCACCGTCGAGCCCGCGCCGGGTAACAGCGCAAAGGAAAATGGGCTGAGTCTCCACGACGCCGCTGTTTTTGGGGACCCTCTTCCCAAGCCGAGTATGGAGACATGGGATCTAGTTCGGTGCGAAGATGGGAGCGTTCGGGGGCCCCCTCGCTGGAGGTGTATCTCGTTCAAACACAGCTTTCCTTTCTTCGACCAGGCGATTTTTGACCTCAGCCGTCCAGAAATTCCCTCCCGGGTCTGGGAGATCATTGCGACAATCTGCGATAAACACCCCAACGACCTCATTTACGTCGATGTGGCTCTTCAAAAGGCCTTCCAGTGGGTCTGGATCATGGTCGATCCGAAAAGGAGAATCGAGGAACATCTGATATCAACCTGTCCACTAGATTTTGATGGCGTCACGCTCGAATCCTGGATTGTGCTGGGACACGCGTATGAGACATGGCGCCAACAGCACAGGCTGGCGGCATTCCAACACCCGGTGAGATGGTGTCATGAGCTTCTGAAGGCGCATCGGGCAGCCGGGCATGTCCCTAGCTTCGACAAGAACGAGAGTCATCATCTCATAGAGCTTCAGATGCTCATTATGTGGAACGTTTTGGCTGAGGAACGAGGGGCTCAGGAGCAGCGGAAGTGCAGTTGCAAAGTGACTTGATTTGGTAGAAAAGGGGAGTGCGAAGCACTCCCCATTTATATACAAATGGAAGCTCCCTGTGTGTGGGGAGAGCACATGATCCAAGGCCCCTGCGCTCCAGGCAAGCCTGGAGCGGTAAGGCGCCTGCGCGCCTGAGCGCCAAGAACTGCCGCTGCAGTTCGACACATTAAGCCTCTGCTTCAGGAGTGCTTCCGTGGCCATATCCTGCCATGCTCTATGAAGGGCTCCTCGATCGCAAATCTCATTGGCAAAGGCGCCAACAAAGACCTCGGTCACCTGCATCGGAGTGACGAGCAGTGGCAGATCGATGCTCGACTGCCGGATTGGCGTTCCCTCTACTTTCCAACAATCACGATGTTCAAGCAATATGTCGAGGGGCTCCATGTCACCTCAATTCTTCGCCCCCTCAGGGTCCCAGAGGCATGGATATTTTCCGAGGCTTTGAGGAAAGCCTCACCTCTCCCAAAAGACACCACCGATGACTCTGTGTGCCATTTTGAGGATAAACCCCCGGAGAGAAACATTAACGTCAAGCGGAAACCCGGCACAATTGGAGACATTAGAAGCTGTGAATCTGATGACGCGACGACCACGATTGCCGGCCCAATATTCAGTCTCCCCGACAGCAAGGCACTGATTCTCCCAGACGAGGTGGCTGGAGAAATTGCCAAAATGCGGGAACTACCACTCCACGCCGCTTACGAAGTGCTGGGATACCCTGCCTATATCCCATCCACACCGGCCGCCAAGAGGAAAGGCGAGACCCAGGGAGAAGAGAAGGCCGTCAGCCGAAAGAAGGCGAACAGCAAGACCAAAAAGACGGGAGGCGGTACAGGTTCCCGCGCCTTTCCCAAGATCGAGCCGACTTTAGAAAGACGCTATGCAGCGTTCTCCCAGGACCAAGTCATTCTGATCAAGAGCGTCCATCATGATACGCTCCTCAAGATGAAGGAGATGGGAGTCGACACTTCTGGCGTAGAAATGTGCCCCATCACTGGACTACTGCTCACGAAGGCCGGGGCCGATCAAGACAGCGACATTCCAGGGGTCACCGAGCAAGAAGCCCAGCTCTGGCGAGATCTCCTGTCGGCACCCGACCCATTGGGATTTTGGGACCACATCAAAGAGTTTTCCGAAGCTCGGCTCAACGGGATGGAAATCGACCACGACGAACTATCAGCAGGAATCATCGCCGCTCTCGAAATCATGCTCGAAGCCACCATCCCGGTGGCTGTCTTGCACGTCATCCTCCATCAAGAAGACACTGTTGACGAGAAATGGTTTGAGGGGAAATGCGGCACTGGAAATCTGGGAGTCAAGGACTTCCAGGGCGCTTTGATGCAGGCCGCGAAGTTTGTGGGCTCACGCGGCTTCTCCACCAACATCCTTATATCTGGGCTTCAGCCAGGTGCACGTTGCGAGCCGATGCGGCCTCTCCTGACCCATTTTCATGGAGTCGAATATCCGATAGCGAAGCTGCTGCGTTTCTTGATGGATGGTCAGATGGAGGAGGTGGACAATATGCTCGGAAAGGTTTGCGATTCCATGGGCTATTACGAGGAGTTTGACTGGGACGTCTTCGGCACTGGGATTTCCTTCAAGCCTGAGAACATAAAGAAAGAAAGTATTTAGATTCGGTGGGCTTGCTGCAGAAGGCTTATTATTTGGCCTTCCAGCATTAGCAATTCTGGCAGGATTTCTGCACGCGTATATACCTAACGAGAGAAGTCTCAAGATGTCATACTTTGTATACTATTTTAGTTACTACCTAATGAGCAGCGTTACCATGAACAGCCACTGGCAGCTCAACAATGCAATTACTGCAAGCCTGAATTCTTCAACGCCTTTCTCAATGCAGTGAAAGGTCCGTAATGGAACAAGCCAGGCCTTGATGTTGGGCAACAAAATTGAATGAGCATTTGCTCCATGCACCTGTTCCACAAATAAAAGCGGCCCACTCGTGTTAACCTACTAACCCATGTGGTACCTTTCTTTCGAACACAGCGGTTTGTATTTTTCCAACTATATCCTAGAGGTAAGAAACAACAGCAACATAGAGGTCAGAACCAGCCCGTACCTCGTCCGGTACATATCTCAACGAAACACACATGAAATACAATCATATCACGACAGTCAACATGCCGTAACCCAAACAAGTCGCCCCTACACTGATTCCACATCATCCTCGTCCCAGCTAGCTCATCTTCCTCTCAATGTCACCCGCAGCAGCGATGATTTGTGCCGTCCCCTATTGTTTCTTATACAGCGCAAAGTCAAGCGGCGTAGTACCCTCGGCATCCCGAGCATTTACATCAGCGCCGTTCTTGAGAAGCATCTCAACTACCCCTGAGTATCCATTCATCGCCGCCTGGTGTAGCGGCGTTGTGTCCGAACTGGTTCGCGGGTCCGCGTCAGCGCCGGCCTCAAGCAGTACATCCACACACTCGGCGCGACCCATCTCGGCAGCCATTTGTAAAGCGGTAGCGCTTGTCATGTCACCTACTTCCGTGGTGAGCTTGACAACACTGTAAGAGCCCTCGCATGCGGCTTTGTGGAACGTTATGGTGAACTTGGATGTCCCAGCTTTGATAGCGCTCTTGTCTTGCCAGCACATCATGCAGAGCATTGTCAGGGTTTGTCAGTTATGTTCGCCTTCTTGTGCTGGGTCGTCCTCCATAGTTTCAAGCATGGCTTCCCACTGGACGATAGGGTCGTTGGGGGCTGGCATGTATCTGCTGATGTCATCAAGTTGATATCAAATCACGTGCATATTGCCGGCAAAGCTGCCTTAATCTTCGCCCAATCGTCAAAACTTAGCCCTCCCACCTACCTCGTTCAATTCAAGAAAACACCAAGACCAGCAAGATGCGTCTTCTCAACGCCGAACTTGACCCACCGCGGGTAGTGGATTTTCCTGGCAAAAGACCACCTTACGCGATTCTATCGCATACATGGGGCGACGGCGAGGTGACTTTGCAGGACCTACAACAACCAGACCAAAGCTACAAGTCCAAACCGGGCTTTTCGAAGCTGCTCGGTTGCTGCAAGCAGGCAACGAAGGATGGGTTTGGATTTGTCTGGATTGACACATGCTGGTGATTTGCATCTATTGACTACCTTACTTATACCTACCTTAGGTAAACTTCGAGAAAATGGTGGTTTTCTGACAAAGCCTGCTCCAGTATCGACAAAACGAATAGCGTGGAGTTATCGGAGGCGATTAATTCCATGTATGGGGTGTGTATCCCTGCAGGTATCTAGCTCTGCTGCCCCAGTCCCAGTCTGACTCTACTCGCACAGTGGTATCGGGAGGCGCGTGTCTGTTACGCTTATCTGGCTGACATGCCGAGAAGATGGAGTGTTTTCGACGTCACGGGAGCGGCTTCTGAGCTGGACAGGTTGGCACACATCAAAAATAGTCGGTGGTTCGCCCGGGGCTGGACACTGCAGGAACTTATAGCCCCCGATGTCGTCGAGTTCTACGACGCCGACTGGTCCGAGATTGGCACAAAGTCTAGCCTTCGAGCCCAGATCGCCTCTATTACGGGCATTGACAGCGCGGTTCTTGAAGGCGAGCGGAGTCCCCACACGTACAGCGTCGCTGAGCGGATGGCATGGGCGTCTGCACGATCTACCACACGAGTGGAAGACAGAGCTTACAGCTTGTTTGGCATTTTCGACGTCAACATGCCCCTGATCTACGGTATATGACCCTGATCCCTACCTAAAAAAACATACCACCCATCGAAAACAGGCCGCTGATCCACAGGTATACAGGTGAGGGCAACAAAGCGTTTTTTCGCCTCCAAGAGGAGATAATGCGATGCACCGAAGACTATTCTATCCTTGCTTGGGACCTGCGCAGTACCACCTCACATTACAGGCTTGGCATCCCCGACAGACATGAAACCAACGCGTCAAGGATCGAGGCACGGGAGTGTAACCCTCTCGCAGAAAATCCAGACCAGTTCCAACCAGAGCCCGGCAGGTCGCCTGGGGATTTCACGTACCACGGCCTGGAGGACCGGACCAGTCCAGATCAACACGATCCGCCGAAAATGACAGCTCGTGGCTTATCAATTTCATTGCCTCTGCTCAGGTGCGGCAGTGTCCTGGGAGACCTATGGCTCGCATACATTGGGTGCCAACTTCGCGGGAGAGCCATATGCATGCGCCTGTATCCTGTTAACCCGACTTCGACCATCGTCTTCCATCGCGTAAGTCTCGGCTGGCGCGACAATGGCTATTACTTTCTGGAGCCCGGTTTGGTGGAAATTTTTTCAATGGCTCGTATCTGTCTCAGGCAACACGCCAACAAGAACCTAGAACTGAGCAAGCGAGACTTCTGGTTCGACAGGTCCGAGATACCAATATCCGTGAGAGATCTCCGCCACTGCAACCAGTGGAGGGCGAAACAGTGCTGCCAATGGGGAGGCTGTGGGTTGCGATGTCGTCTCATACTTGTCGACAAGTACGCTTATTACGTCTGTTTCACTGACGACGGGGAGTTGTTCGCCATGGTGCTCGGCGCGGAAGGCGCGGGAATTCATCCGCTGGGCCTAGTTCACGATCGCGATAGGTCGCTGACCGCCCAGCAGATATTACACGGGAAGCTCGACTCGAAAACGAGGATCTTAATGACGCTGCAAGAACAGGCAACATTGGCATCCATGCAAGAGACTCTTCAGGAACGGGCCACCCATTATTTCTTCAACTGCGCCGTCACAATCGCGCTGAAACGGCAAAATGGACGATCGACATTTTACATCAGCTCCCGGTGGACGCACCTGAGACATGTCATGTATTCTCGAGTGCCACCGCCCCGTCCCAAACTGGATGACGCGGCCGAAGACTCCGACGTTAGCTGATTACTTGGGTTGATAGATCAACGAAGCTCTTTATCTGCCACTGAGGGGCCGGGTCGGACGCTTTTATGGGACGGTTGAAGCGCCGGGTGCATCGACAACAATACTTCCATGATAGCACGATTGTCGCAAGTATTGGCTCGTCCGGCTCGGGCCTGGATTCCGTCGAGACACAGGCTTTGAACCGCGTCTTTGTTTATGTCTTCCGACTCGGCGGTGCTCCTGGGAGTGGGTCTGAAATCCATCGTGACTTCCACGCCTGAGGTTATTGCAAGGCAGGAGACCCTTGGTACGGTACCTGGTAAAATCTTTACTTTCCTGGACGGTTCACAATTTGACTGGCTCATTTTCTGAATACGATCCGTTGTTGGCCCACAATTTGAACCGTTCCTCAATGGGTTATTGACGTGTCATAAATTACGATGGAATGCAACGAAGGAGTCTATTGCGGTTCCTGCCGTAGGACAACCCGGACTTCGGACTTGGCTTGGTGGGCCCTGCGGCTGAGGTGTTGCGGTATATACTGGCGAAAGACGGAAATGAATCTTGGCCAATAGAAACTTTTACAATAGTCGGAAGTGGGCCCGCACCACTTCGCTCTGTTATCTCGACCAGCTGCTGTTAGTGAAAGGGATCCACTGGGCGTTGCAGAAGCGACAGGATTCGCCCAACAACCCTGGTCCGCGATGCGGCACCCACTTTCAGCTGATGCAGATGATCCCACTAGCTAATAACCATTTCCGTCTTTCGCCAGTATATACGGTCCACACACCACGAGGCCTGGGCAGTTGGGTGTGCAGACGCCTGAGGCACAAACCGGCCTTACCCTAACCCTCATCTCATCCTTCCAGGAGGCAGGAGCTATGCTCTTTGATACTTGTCTTCCGGAATAGACTCGCAGCTAAGTCGGGACATTTACTTCTGAAAATGAAATTCCGGAAAACCGAGAATGAAGTTCGAGTTGTGACTCGGATCTTTTGCGGTGTGTCGCTGCCGATCACGTGGGGCTGAACAACTAAGTCGTTCGTCGTGTTGGCGCTATGGCCAAAAAACACCAATTGCCCGGGCCCCTCTCGACCATCTGAACCACCCAAGGAACACGCGTCGACCTCGGCCGCGATGAGGCTAATTGACACGTCCAATCTTCGACTGGTCAGCAAGAATGACAGCGATCTCCCAGATTACGCCATTCTGTCGCACACATGGGGCAGCGACGAGGACGAGGTCAGCTTCCAGGAGCTGCAGGAGCTACTGGCGAGTCGCATCCGCCAGCCAAACGGCCCCTTTGCCCATCCCATCGCCAAGAAGCGCGGCTTCGCCAAGATCAAGGACTCGGCACGCCTGGCAAAGTCGCAGGGTTTTTCGTACATCTGGATCGACACATGCTGCATCAACAAGACGTCGAGCGCCGAGCTGTCCGAGGCAATCAACAGCATGTTTCGATGGTACCGCAACGCCGCTGTCTGCTATGCCTTCCTGGACGACGTTGAGTGGGCATCTGAATACGACCACCGCGCCTTCGTCCGCGAGTTTAGTCACCAGCGGGACAGCCGGGAGGGCCGCCCAATTATCCAAAGCCTGCGCCAGAGCAGGTGGTTCACTCGTGGGTGGACGCTCCAGGAGCTCATCGCACCCCACAATGTCGAATTCTACTCCAGCAATTGGCGTTTGCTTGGCACGAAACTCGATCACCGTCCGGATGCAATACGCGAAGAGAGCTTCCCGGCTTTCCTCAGCGAGATCACGGGCATAGATATCGCAGTCCTCGAAGGAAAGCTTGATCTAGAGGACCTGAGCGTCGCAAACCGCATCCGATGGGCCGCCCGCCGACAGACTACACGGGTAGAAGACAAAGCCTATTGCCTCATGGGAATCTTTGGCGTGAACATGCCCTTGCTGTACGGCGAAGGAAATCGCGCTTTCATCCGCCTGCAAGAAGAAATCCTCAAGTGTGAGTCGTACTTCCATCGTGGGCCTGGGTTCGGGTCGTATCAATGCGCGATCGGCTGACTCGATGCTACAGCTACCGACGACCAATCCATTTTTGTCTGGCAGTGCCCACTCAATGACCCACTGCGGTTTCAGCTCTCTGGCTTGCTGGCACCGGAGCCATCATACTTTGAGGACATTGACGCGAAGCGACTCCCGCGAGACACATCACGGGTCAGTGCTCCGTTTACGATGACCAATGCGGGCCTTCATATTCTTGTTTTCGTGATTTCCGCCCGGTCTGCGGATGGCTTGATACCAAAATATGAGGATGGCTCTTCGGGCGACGACTATCTGGCCATTCTTTCGTGCACTCCCGTTCGACGAGACGATGACTACTACAGTGCGGCCGTCCACTTAGCATCGCTGGGCGGAGATCAATATGCCCGAATCTCCCCGGAGATGATGGCCTACGTTCCCGCTCGCAGGCTCGCAGAAACTCAGGAAACAGATGGCTGGCGATATATTTACGTCAAACAGCCACCTAGTTATTCGCTCCCCGACATTGTTCTAGACCCCCAGTCTTTCAGAACACCACTGAGCATGTACAAAAGAGATGGCGGCAAACCCCTCTCAACGTTATACTCTGAGGCACGAAACCTAGCGAAGATTATTGATGTCTTTCCGCCCCAGCTCATCACAGCATCGTTAGCATTCAGGCCAACGGCTGCGCTAGAGAACAGCGTTCTAGGGGCTTTTCGATACCTCTCGCCTTCTAGAGATGACTTGGATGTTGACATATTTGTGGGGCTAGTTCCAGGGCGCCAGGGTCCGCAGCAGCTCTGGTGCGCGCAGCAGCGAGTAATCGGCGAAAACACACTCGAACAAGCGGCCACGCAATTTGACAGCAGTCCTTTCACGAAAAGGGGGTCCCAGTTTCGGCAGGATCGGCATTCGTTCTTCAACCTGTCGGCCCAAGTGGAAACGGTCCGAACATACAGCCGAACCAATATTTTCTTGAGCTTGTCATACATCAGCGAGCTTCCCGACATGTCCTATATCAGCACATTTGAAGCGCCGGAAAGCCACCCATATCTTTCTCGACAGAAAAGTCACTTTGCGCCGATCCAAGAACTCGACACGAGTAGCCTTGGTGGTGGTGAGGAGGAGACCAAGACTCATTGGGACAAACCCTCTGCTCAAAAAGCTCTGGGTCCCTTTTTGGAGCCATTGGTCGTCAAGGACGACTTTGAAGTGGGCATAGGCCTCGCGACTCTCCTCCAACATGCCAGGATCCGTGTTTCGCACATGAGAACCAAGACGTCACAACGGACTCACCACAGACAGCAGTTCTCAGAGGTCGTAGATCCAGCGAAGAAGATGGAGATCAGCCTGGAGAAGACGCAACTCGGAATAGCGACTGAGGCAGACGACGTTTCGGCAATTCGACTCTATTACTCACTCTTGCTTGCTAGAGCTTGCAAAACTAACAATCTCAACGCTGCATCCGAGCTTCTTTCTAGCCCACTCAGTGGCGCTATGGTCGAGATTCAAACCTGTCTGAAGGAAACTCCCAAGGAAGACCAAACGCCTCCTGCCTGGCACGGTTTCTTCCGCAGCTTCAGACCGATACACTGGGCTGCTGTGTTCGGCCACGTCGAAGTCCTCCCCATTTTAATGTCGCACAACGTGGACATATTCAGTGAGACTGCTCTTCGTTTGTCCGCCGCGCACTTGGCCGTGCTGGCGGGTAACGTTGACTTTCTTCAGCGTCTCTTCACATTCTGCCCTGATAGGTGGGGGGAAGCAATAGACATGTTCGAGGCAAGGGAGCCGCTTGTCCATCTGATAGCTTCGTACGTCAAGTCAGAAGGCATCGAACATATCCTTGACCGATTCATGAACGCCGAGGGGCCGGATACCGTTCGTGAGTGGACCAATGAGTGGCGCAATAGCCTTCGGGAAACTCCTCTCCACCGAGCTGCAGCAATGGGAAACATTCTCGCGGTAGAGGCGATTTTGAGGCGAGCACCTACCAGCAGCATCGATCCCCGAGACCGCCGCGAGCGTACCCCTCTTTGGCATGCCAGTGCAAGTGGCGAGCACGAAATTGTCAAGCTCCTCTTGCGCCATCTCGCAGACATCTACAACAGGGATGCAGATGGTATATCTGCCCTTGAAGCTGCATGCCGTGGTGGCCACGCATCGATTGTCGAGTTACTCCTACAAGCCGGCGCAGAAACAGTTGACCAAGTCCCCCAGGGGTTGGGCTCTTCTCAAATTTCGAAAATCCACCTTGCCGCCATGTCGGGGGACGCCGCAACTATCCAACTTCTGCTGGCCCGTGGCGAGCCCGCGGATCACGTCGCGACATTCCACCAACCAGACTCCGTGTCCACATCGATTGTCACCCCTCTTTTGATTGCTGTTGCAAATGGCTGGATCGACTGTGTCAAGGTTCTCTGCGAAGCGGAGTGCATTCGGTCTCGAGACTTAACATTACCGCTTGACGCGCAGCTGCTTGCGGTGCCCCTCATTAACGACACACCGCACCCTGGAATCAGGATCATACTAAGCATGTCGCTCATCCGAGTAGCTGAGCTCTATGGACGTCGAACAACTATGTCGTACCTCGTAGGGCTGGCCCGGAGCAATCGGTCCGGCGATACCTACCAAGCATGGTCCCCAAGAATGGTGACCGACTTCAACATTTACGAGAGCGACGATGATGGCTTGTCGAGCGAAAGCTCCCACAGCCGGATGTCTGTTTCTACTTTAGGCGCCATTGTCAGTCCTGTAGACATGGACGCTTCAGAAAGCCCGGGTCAGGAAACTGGGGGGGTTGAGGGCGCTGACAGCCATGGCGTTGGTATGACTGAAGCGAACATAACAGACTCCGAGACTGAGTCAGAATCAGAGTCAGAGTCAGAGTCAGAGTCAGAGTCGTCTGGAGATCGGAGGTCAGTTAGTAGCGCTGCCGTCACCTCGGACAGCGGTGGTGGTTTGGCGGGACCTGTACGCAGGCGAGTTTCGCCCAAGTCTGGGGGTAACCTGAAACCCAGGCTGGTGGAAAGGAATTGATGCACGACAAGAGGTTGACGTTTCGGCCACGAATAGAGTCGAGAGTTTCCCGGGAGGGGGGCAACATAGGGGAGGCATCCTGCGAAGGCACAGGGGATTGGCGCAGAGGGTGTACACGCTGGCGTCTGAGCTCTTTTTCCTCCTCATTTCCAGTTTTGGCCCATTGGAGAGGAATCATTCCGCACTGATCAGCTCTGTTTCCATCCACGTCCCCTCGCCACAAACCTCTCCGCTACTCCGCCTGTATGACCAGCAATAACAGCCAACCAACACCCTACTTCACCACCTTACAAATCTTCCCCCCATCCGCCCCCACCGCCTCCAAAGCCGGCACCAAATCACTAAGGAACTTCCACCTTACTCTCTCCGCCCACCCCTTCTTCTTCCACTTATTCGCCGTCTCCGGAAAGAAATCCACCACCCCCGCAATATCCGGATCATGCGCAAAAACAAACAACACACCCTCATCCGCATCCGCCTTCTGCGCCTTCTTGATCGTCTCCAGCGCCACAGGCAAATCAATCGTCACCACCGGATCAAAGAACGGCTGATCCTTTTTCCTCCCCCTCTTGAGGTTGAGCTGCTCAAACGCCGCGCCAGGACACTTACTCCGCTGTGCGCGCAGGTTATTGTACTCTGACTCTGACTCCTGGTGGAGGTGGACTTCCCGGGGGAGAGGGAGATCTGGTGATGGCCGGAGCATTCCTGCGTGGTGGCAGAGGTCGCCGCCCATAAAGATGAAGGTGTCGGGGTTGGTGCTTGTGCGCGCGAGGCCGCCGAGGTGGCCGACTGCGTGGCCGGGGGTGTCGAGGAGGTAGAAGGAGCCGTCGCCGAAGAAGTCGAAGGCGGGGAAGGAGCCGGCTTTTAACGGGGGCTTGGGAGAAGAGGGGGTGAAGAAGA
>Ga0247760_1001154_pt1 | contig 25980 bp, 21 predicted proteins | sample UWRJL171409R4_FD_179936 | JGI IMG/M metagenome (GOLD analysis project Ga0247760, IMG submission 179936) | Plant litter microbial communities from Arlington Agricultural Research Station in Wisconsin, United States - UWRJ-L171-409R-4 | ecosystem: Environmental > Terrestrial > Plant litter >... | reverse complement strand
TATGGGGGATTTTTTGTTGGGTTTTGGGGGGGTTGGGGGGGGGGAGGGTATGTCATTTCTTTTTTTCGTCTTTCGTTTGTGTTGTGGCTGAGGAGGGAAAGAAAGAAAAAAAAAAAAGTACCTTGGAGGTCTCACTGTTGATGGCATCGGGGCAGGAAAGGATTGGTGAATAGGAGAACAGGACAAAGCTGACACTCGCTAGGTCCCGGCCCGTTGGTCTCGGTCGACGAGTATAAGGAGATTGTGACGGCGTTTCCGCGCGAGGGGTTCAAGGACGACTTGGTGCTCATCATGTGCGGACTGTGCAAGTCGAAGCCAGATACGACATACGTTAACTTCGTGGGTGAGTTCGGGTTGGAGCTTGGACTGGATGGAAAGGGGGAAGGCAAGGACGAGTATCGAAAGGCGTGGGAGTCGCACAGGGTGCTGCCGATGTTGATGGCGAGCTTGGATCGGAATGTAGAATTTGAGTAGGACCCGACATGATGGACAGTCAAACTCGAGAGGTGTGTAATGGGGTAAATGGAGCACAGAGAGGGGACCTTGGGGAACACAGCTTGACTCGGCCCTGGTTTGCCCTAGCCACTTACAGGTCAACACTGAGGCACAAGCATGGCGCTGCCCTTGGCCCAGATGCAATGCAGACGCAATAACAGCCAAGAGATCTATTTCCAAGCCATTTCATCTCATTTGACGCCCGCTCTGTCACAGCGTTCCAGATGCCCGGATTCATTGCCTGACCATCAATTAAATTCGTTCAATCTCATAACTCTCCGCACCTCAAACCTACCAGCATCACAGTGACCATTACTACATGCAGATAGATAGATACCGCAATGATAACCAGGCTTTTCATCCCCGACCCATTTCCCGGCAACCACTCGAATGCCCCCCCTTCCCAACGATATCAATATTACCGAACCGCTGTCACCCCAACCAAACTCCCACAGGCTCATAACCTATCTCACCCCTCATTGGTCCACTGCAAACTCCATCCCACACCTCGCTTGATCACGCACGTGGTTTTATTTGCACTGAAGCTCGACCACAGTTCGTCTGTTCGCAATCACTGTTCGCAATCACTGTTCGCAATTGGTGGGGTCGGTCATTAAAACTGACACGCACACACATCGTTCAAGCAAGAATGCTCCATCGGAGAACAAACAACTCCAAAAAAAAAGCCTCGACCCCAGCCAGGTCATCAGGGCAGCGGGTTGCCAACCGGGGTGCGAAACTGAAAAAAAAAAAAAGTGCTCCTGAACAGAACAGAGTCAAAAACTGGGAGCCGACGCTAAGTAAGAGCGAGGACTAGTCACGAGACGGGTATGGTGTGCGTGCTGTGTTGTCGCGTCGAGGGTGTTTAGTGCGAAGAGCTAACATTAGGTAGCCGGTGGAGGAAAAGAAAAGTGGCGAAGGAGAAGCTAGTCCGAGCTGTTGTGTTTAGCGCTGGGTGTGAGATTCGGGTCGTGATTTGTTGGCGCTTGCCAAGACCTGGGCCTGCGATGGAGAAGGAGGGAGGGGGCTGGCTGAGCCAGAGAGCCAACAGAAGCAATTGAATCAAGCAGTTGCAATCCCATTCAATTCCAGAGATTCCAGTGTGCAGTGTTTCTGACAAGCCCGCGGAATTATCAGTGACGGATCAAAACGTCCGGTGCGCCAAGCCTCACGGCTATTGTGGAAATTTGGTGGCGGCAGTGGCCGTCACCCATTGGCCGCACAGCCGTAATGTAGTGGGGCTGCAGAGCACCACCTAACCCCCTATGGAACACGATCGACAAGCTGAAGTGAGTGCTGAGACCAGGGCAAGGAGTGCCCCCACCATGCGCCGCTCCAGGGGCAGGTACGGATAGCTGAGAAGTTACGGATCCGTAAAAACAATCCGGTTTTATCGCTTCTGAGGACTGTGGAACAACTCCAGAACCCTATCATCCCGATTAATCGTTCACCATGAGGGCTTCTTTTCTCTTGGCCGCTGCTTTCTCGGTCGGCTCTCTCGCTGCTCACGACCACTCACATCATCTGCATGCGAGACGAGGTGATGTCTGCGCGACGGACTGCACAGTTAAGCGCGTTTTAAAAGCGATCAAATTTCTCCCTGATGCCGCCGAGATCTGCAGATCGTTGCTTAGGCTTCCCGGAACGGTAACGCAGACGGCGGTGGAGACGCCAACTGTGTATGATGTCCCTCCCGACTTTGAAGCCAAGCAAGACTCGGATACTGGAAGGCAGCTAACGATATTTCTTGTCCAGGATCGTCAGCGTCGCTGTCTCGACCTTTACAGTTTCCGATCCAAATTGCGCCCCGACGGTGAAGGCGCGCGGCGGCGTGTCGGCCTCATCACCGCCGGGGGTCTCATTGCTTCGTAGTTTGACGGCTTTTCCGTCTTCAGCTATCTCCTCTGCTTGTTCGTGCCTTGGAGTCTCGCCCGAGAAGACTGTTACTGCTACGAAGCGTGGGGATATTCCAGCGGTATGTTGTTCCGGCCGTGCTCATGCCTATCGTCCTGTCCTGTTGTCGTCGTCAGGATTGAACATGGAAGGAAGTCGCTAACGGTTGGTCACCATAGACTTCGACGGTCGAGGTCGTCGCGACAGTCACGGTCTGCACTAGCTGTACCCCGCCTGGCGGGAAGTGTGACCTTAGTGATCCTGGGGCTTGCTGCAATCAGACATGCATCAACGCGGATCCGTTTCCCACATGTGCTTAGGAGGTTATAAGCAGGGGATTTTGTTCAGATGCGATTTCCACGTCTCATTCGTGGTGCTAGGTCTTGATGTTGTAGGTAATGTAATTTGGCACCATTAGAGGCTGGAAACACTTCATAGAGTCGAGGTTCTAGCCGTTATTTTTCTCCGTTGTCCCTCCTTCGCAGCAGAAGCAGCTTGGATGTCGCCCCATCGGTTGGCCAGGCTGACACGCTTGGGGCCTACGGCTGAGCTGAGGAGAGAGGAGCAGGCGGAGTCGGCCCATCTCTGGCCCGATGCGACCTTGGTAGCGTTAGAAGACCGAAGGTGACGGCTGGTCCAGGATGCGAACTCTTGATCTATATTATCTCCGGAGTTGACGGACAAGTTGTCACTTCGTCTTAAAGGCTATGAGCTTTAGTAATTTTAGTAATTTACTTCATCCATATCTCCACTGCTGTGTCTCTATGGTCTAAGTGCCAATCCCTGCACAAGCAGAGCTCAGCTAGCTCGGTGAGGTTTTGGCGAGTAACTTGAGGCTGGTTTCCGACCGAGGATTGGAAGCTGTCTTTGAACCTCGGCGTTGTCAGCGTCGCCGTTTTCCTTCTTCCACGGGCATCGCCAGCCACATCGTTTGTTGCCGATGGTGTAGCATTGAATCTCTCCTTCCTGCGCGTAGCCCCTGATATCGACAAGTGCATCGGGGTTCCAGTTTGCCATCGTAGTCGTCATAGTTGTGCAATGTCAAGTCAAATGCTTCCTGTACTGCAATTGATATAAGGCTCCATTGTATGGTGATTTGAGGCTGTTACAACCTGCTCTTGATACCACGAGGTGGGTTAGGTAAAGACAGATCGTAGTAACGGACAGAGTCTAACTACTATAAGGTGAAGGGGGATTAAGATAACTGAATAAAGGTTAATATAACTTTTAACGTAATATATTATTAAACAAGACGTAGATCTAGAGGTTCTAAACAAATAGATCTTATTAAAGTACAGCCCCTAGAACTACTAAAAGATGTTATAGCTACGGGGTACATAAGTACCCTACAACGCTTTAGAGTACCAAACCTTCTAAAAGGCTCAAAACCCTTATAACGACCAGGGCCCTCAGGGCTCTCCAGGAGCCCAGAGGCTCCTTGAAGCCTCCCTAGAATCCAGACGCTTCCAGAGACTAAATTCGTAAGCTATAGTAACGCGGTAAGCTCAAAGTGTGTGGAAAATACTATAAATTGAGGTTATAAAACGGTAGGTAGAGGGGTTGCTCCTCCTACAAAGGCAGGGTGCCTTTTGCAAGCCTAGGCCCCACTAGCCTAAGCTCCCCACCTAGGCAAAGAGTACTAAGCGTATACTTCTTATTTATATCTTTATATAACTAAGGTGCTCCCTTCTTAGGTTTCCAGCATAAAATGCCCCCCCCTCTCTCCTTAAAAAAACACTTTTACTGCTCTTAGCAAAGCTTCTAAAATTACAATTTACTACCCCTAAGTTAAAACGCACTCCTTTAATTACGCGGAGGCCTTCCTTTATATAGTAACGTTAATTCCTTTCTGCTACTATAACGTTCCTAGTACTTAGCTACTAGCGCCTTCAAATAACGTAATTTTATCTCTTTTTTCCACTCATTATACTCGCACTCTTATCCGAGCTACTTAATTAGGTACTTATAAGTGCCGTTATGTAATTATTAATACTTTAGGACCTTCTCTACCTCGTAACTCTCACCTACTTTACCATTTAATTACAAATCCTTTACTAGGCTAGACGGTAGCGCCGTTATTAGATATAAGTGTTATAGCACAAAATCTATAGCATAAAGCTCACTGCATAAAGCTCCTAGCTATAGCCTCAGGCAGGCGCCGTCACCGTATCATAACACCTTGTAATAAGCGTATAATTGAAAATAAACCCTAAAACGTGCATGATAAGCGAGTGCACCACTTTCCACTACCCACCAGAGCTATCCTCAATTACACAACCACAGCACTAGGAAATAATAATAACTGAATTAGAGACGGATAAATCAAATGATTCTGTAGCCTCCTTACACGTACGTGCATTATAGCCAGGCTTGCCGCATACGCCACAGCACTGAATCTTCGTATAAAACCCCCCTACACCACCACCATTTTATCGTATTTCCTAGGCTACCTACTCACCCACAGCCTTCTAATCCAGTAGATCCTATACCTTTTGTACAGTAAGTAACCCTCCAAGCTGTATATATATTTTTTTTACTTTCCGTTACTTACTAAACCCCTTATTAACCTTTCGTAATACGGAGACCTCCGTACGTAGAAAAGCTACCTCGTATATTATAGCTATTATACCTTTAGCCAATTAATGCCCAACCCAACAAAGAGGTTTGTTACTACCCAGCGTATACCTACTTCCTTAACCTCCCTACCTCCTTAGGTACGTACCCACTTACGCAGGCGTTTAACGTAGGTAGAGGTAGCTTAACTGAGAACCTTTAATTACTATCTCTTACTACGCATCCATCTACTTATTCAATTTATAACCCAGTCTATATCCTAATCTGTATCCTAGTTACTATTGTTATAGCTACCTACTCATATCACCTGGGCACTCTCTTCATTTCACAGTCTTAACTCAATATATCCCTACTACACCTGACTGCACTTGCCCACTCTACTCACTGGACATAAAGTGGAAAGTTTGAATTTTCAAGACAAGGCACTTCCAACTAATATAAATGTCATTATCAAAACTCTGACTATCAGGTTAATTAATCCAGTTAATTGCAAAGTTAATCGCGCAATTAATTATACAGTTAGTTAAATCGCCGCACAGCTAGATCATTATATAATTAGTTAATTTAGACTTAGTTAACTAGCGTAGGTGTATTTATATGGGGAGCGTGGTTAATCTAGCGTAAAGGTAAACGCTTATTTTCAGAACTACGCTTTAGCATTTAAATACGTAGTTACCCTACACTAGCACAAGTAAAGAGGGTGTTAATAAAGGAGTTAGGGCAATATGCGCAAAAAACTTCTTATTGAAGTCCTTGGAGAACCTGCTAGATTAATACGCAAATTGATACTGCTACGCTTGTACTATATTGTATTACTTGTACGAGCTGGATTGCTGTCGCCTTGGTCGGGTGGACTTGGTCGCGGTGACTTGATCGTAGTGACTTGGTGCGTCATGACGTGGTGGTAGTAGACTTTATTGGACTTATTGATTTGAGTAGCCCACTTTATTGTGGTTTGGACAATAAAGCGGCCTACTTTACTGTTTAGGAGACTCCATTTTAGTGTCCGGCAGACAATTAAATGGGTCTGCAATCCACTTGCACACCATAAAACAGGTCGCAGCCTCGAGGCAACCCACTTTACTTCCCGCAGACTGTAAAACGGATCTATGGCCCACTTTATTGTCCATGAATCCATCCCCCATACATTATCCAAGACTGCAAAGACAATTGAGCGGGTGAGATGCACATGATTGCAGCTGTGCATTTTAGATTTGGAGTGACGTTATTGCAGCATGCAACCGGGTCCCTCCCATGCAGCACCGTTGGAGTCGCAGGGACCCAATCAGCCGTCACTAGCAACCCAACTCTTGGCATTGATTGGTGAGCTTGCCTTCCCAAGTAGGTCTCAATTGTCGAAAGTTCCTGTGCACCGCGAAGCATTCCCAAAACGCTTGCCATGGTCGCAGGAACTGCTAGCTTCCCCTGTTTCTAATCCCGGTCTGATCATGTTGTGTCACCACAGCTTATCACGACCTAAAAAAGCTTCAAGTCTCCATGCAGGGGAGGAAATCAGCCTTTTATAGATGCTGGGGAGTCATTGATCCTCCCTTCCCCCCAAAAAAACAAATGTTTGAAGTTACAATTATCCACTCTACACTAGGAAACTCTTTTCCCAGCTTCTTCTTCTTATTATTGCACGGCGCACCGATTTCTGTCTACATTGACCACCATGAGCGCCTCATCAGTCATGATCTACATCACCATGGCTCTGGAGTACCTCGATTCGCCATACCGAGTCGACGATGTCGAGCCCAACCTAGTTCAGGCCGAGCAACGTCTCGCCAATCTCAACCCAGCGGACGCGGCTCCTCTCCTCGAGCAGATTGCCAGCATCCGGGCTCGCCTGGACGAAATGGTCAAACCGGAGGATGCTCGTCAGGTGAAGGCGGCACAGGGCAAGCTCCGCCAGGCCCGCGATTTCATCGATACCAACGGCGGTCGTCTCAACCAGTCGGCCAAAGACTCTGTCGAGGAACTCTTCAAAGTTGCCATTCAATATCTGGAGCAGATTACGGACGCGCGCAAGGCAGACAAGCTCAAGGCTCCCGTCCTCGCCGAAATCGACCGGATCCGCCAGGAGTATAGCACCAACAACACGGCGAAGCCCGCCACCCCTCCCAAGCCTGCCACACCCCCCCCACCCTCCCAGGACTACCACAACGCAAAACGTGCCGTCTTCTGGGCCAACGACTACTTCGGCTCGGGTCGTACGGACCAGGCAGAGTCGGAAGTGAACAAGGCCGAGGGCTTGCTCAGGGGCGACAACTCGGCCGAAGCCGCTGAGCTGGCGCTCCAGATTGCCCAGCTGCGTAGAAAGCTTGCGGATGAGGTCTCGTCCGAGGATAAGGCCTCTGTTAGGGCAGCCGAAGGCAAACTCCGCCAGATACGCAACCACGTCGAGACGAACAACGGGCGGGTGTACGATTCCGACAAGGAATTCTTCGAGCAGCTGTGCCGCGGGGCCGTGGAGTACCTGGACAAGATCACACATGCCTACAAGGCTGATGAGCTCAAGGCGCCGGTTCTGGCCGAGATGGCCCGGATACGGGCACAGTACGGCCTCACCGGCCCAGCCACGCGGACAGCTCCCGCTCCTGCTCCTCTCGCGTCTGCCATAGCCACGCCACCTCCCCCGTCTCAGAAGTACCAGGAGGCCAAGCGCAAGGTCTTTTGGGCCAACGACTACTTCAGCAATCCCAGCCGCATCGAGCAGACGGAGCCCGAGCTGGCTCAAGCTTCCCAGCTCCTCCAAGACGACGCCTCTCGCGAAGCCGACGACCTCCGCGCCGAGATCGAGGCCCTGCGCGCGAAGTTGGCCGACATGGTCATGCCCTCGGACCAAGGCCATGTCCGCGCCGCCGAGAGGGATGTCAGGCGGGTTCGTGACTACATGGGCCAGTACCGCGACCGTCTCTACAAGGATGACGTCAAGCAGGACCTGGACAAGCAATTGCAAAGCATTATTGACGGAACCCTCACAAAAATCACGGCCCCCCCGCGCAAAGCCGACGAGATCAAGGCTCCGGTCCTGAGCGAAATTGCCCGACTGCGTTCGCTGCTCGGCCTCGCCGTTACACACCCACAACCGACAACCTATTACTCCACCCAAGCGCAACCTCCTCCCCCTCCTCCTCCTTCTCCTCCCGCCAACGTGGACACTGACACACTCTCTTACGAAGACCAGGACCGTCTGAAGCGTGCCAAGCAGGTCATTGGGCAGGCTCGCATCCAGGTCGAATCCTATCGCAGCGAAGACATCGACAGCCTGCTCTATGACGCCACGAGACTCTTGGCTCCCATTGGCGATACGTATAAGCGCCACTTTCTCGACGAGATGGAAGAGCTCCGAAAGGAAGCCGAGGCCAACCGGGTCGCCGAGGCCACCCGCACCCTCACCGGCGTGCTCGACCGCAAGCTCGGCATGGTCAAGGACGGCCTGGACAGACCCACCAGCGACATGCTCCAGCCGAGCATCCATGAGTACAAGCAACGGTTCGCCCAAGACGACGTCCGCCGCATTCTGACCCCGGAGCTGTACCGCGACTACGAGCAGCGCTTCGACAATCTGCTCGCCCAAGGCGCCGCGAACCTCTTGCGGGAGACGCTTGCCAAGGCCGAACCCGCTCTCCAGCAGCTCTGGGATAAACTCGCGACCAACCCGTTCACGGGACTCGACGACTACACGCCAACCGCATGGACGGCGAGTTGCGCAGCATGCGCTGGAAAGTCGAAAAGGAGATCAAGCTGCTGCCCGAGGACGACACGGACCGGCTGCGACTGTACGCCGAGCTCGCGCGCGTCGACGCCAAGTGGGCCGAGCACTCGGACGCGTGGGCCAAGGCTGGCATCCACGAGGCCGTCCGCAGCGGGTGGCAGGTGATCCGGAACCAAGTCCAGGGGTGGGAGCAGGAGCAGGAGAAAGGCGAGCCCCTCGAGGACCCCGAGATGCCCCTGACGCGCCTCGCCATCCGCCGCGCGCACTACTACCTCGACGGCGACTCGTACGTCCAGCGGACGCGTGAGGAGAACCCCGGCGACCCGGCTATTGCTGCTGTCGACCGCGAGGCCGCACAGCTGCTCGACGCCGCGGGCACCAAGATGGCGTCGGCCTTTGACCGCCTCATGGACGCGGCCGAGCGGCTGCCCACGCCCATCGAGGACCAGTGGTTGCGCGGGAAGCCCAGCCACCTCATCACCAGCGCCGAGTCCACCTTTGAGGGCACGCGGTTCTGCAGCCCCGTGGTAGCGCGCGTGCGCGCACTAGAAAAGCGCTGGGTTGATGACCTGGCCGCCGTGCGGGAGGGTAGGAAAAATCTCGGCGAGACCCTCGCGGCCGAGGCCTTGCACAAGTGGCCGTCGGTAGTTGCCGCGATCCCCGGCGTGGTCGTCGCCGACGGCTTCGACCCGTCGTCGGCCCGGCCCGGCGAGACGGTCCTCTTCCGTGCTGTTTACAACCGTGCGGGCTGGGACTTTGACGGCGGCCAGTATGGCTTCTCGATGCGCTTTCACGGCGTCCCGCTTGGTGGTGTCTACGAGCCCTACGTCAACGCGGCGCTGGACCACGCCGTGTATGAGCTTAAGCTGGCTGTCGATGATCATACTGAGTGGGATTTGGTCGGGGTGGTCCTAGGTCCGGGCACGATCAAGGAGAGGGCGAAAAAGACAATACGTATCGGGATGGACACGCATGAGGTCGAGGAGTGGATTCCTGTTCCTTGTCTGCGGATGAGGGTCGCTGCCTTGCGCGCGGGGCCGGTTGTCGTTGGTCCGCCGGCATGATTACGGGAACCTAGGCCTGTGGTCTTGAACTGGGCCTATTTCAATCTTTCTTGCCTTAACTTTTAAGCAGTATAGACCATGCTCCCCCCCCTGTTCTCCGCAAGCCGTGCAAGTACCTTCTCCCTTACCTTACGTAAACATAGCACTTCACCTCACTCTATCGTGCCCTAACCTGCTGCCTCGCCATGTAGAGCACTGGCACTTTCCGAAACGCAAACATTTTCTCTCCCACGTGAGCACTATCGAGATGCCTCGCCCCTTTCATCTCTTTGCATATGCAGAACGAACAGGCTTCCCCTAGTGGAGTTTCTGCTAGCTCGAAAGCCAGATGTTAACCGGCTCGGCAACGGCAGTGAAATCCCCGTCAAGGCTCTGCTGGCAGCTGACAGCATACGTTGTTCACGTCGGTCGCAAGGAAAACAGCGAGACGCCGATACAGATCGCCGCCGAGGCCAAAAACTTGACTCTATTTCGACTTCTGCTCTGACGACGACGCAAAGTCCACATCGAGCGACTTTTGCCCCTCCGGCAGACGCTGGTGCCGGGGAAGATGGTACCCGGAGCAAGATAGGCGCTAATGTGCCCGGCCCAGACACAAAACATTGATGTAAGGTTCGGCCACATTACGAATGAAAAATAAATCGCTAGGTTGAGGAACCAAGTCCAAGCCCGATCCGGGTTTCTGCCCTTCATCATATCTCTACGACGCCAGATCTCTCTGAGGACGACATAAAGTCCCTTTTCGACACCGCTCTGGAGGTGGCCTGGACAAGGCAGGCCAGAACGCGAACACGCCCGTCGCCGTATTTAAAAAGCAAAGAAATATTACTTGTACCATATATTATAAACCGGACTAAATATATTTAACTTTTTATTATTAAACGTTATTACTAATAAATAAACTCGCAAAATAAAATACGAAATATTAAAGTCCGGGGATAATAAAATTACGGACACATTCGCAAAACAGGTCCGTACGAATAGAAAAGCATAAGGATATAAAACAGCCGCTACGCAGCTTTTCGCATATTTCAACAAGGTAACAAAACACTAGCTACAATATCGTCATTAGAACTTTTCCGGGCGGCGCAAGAAACCAAAACCAAAATTAAACTATACCCTTCCCAAGCTTATACTACACCCGTCACAACCTAACCGCAAGGTCCTCGCCACAACAAACTAACCTATCGGGAATCCGCTATCTACATCTTCACAACCTGGCGACGGTTTTGCCAAACCTTCAATACCGCCGCAACCTAGCAGCGAGGGATCCACAACGGCAGACCAACCCCCTCGGAATCCACAATCCACATCACATAACTCTATTTGACCACCTAGCAATCGTTTCTTCAACCGTTCAGTACCGCCACATTTAAACTCTACACTACAGGGCGACAAATTTAGCGTCGGGCAGTCGCTCATATTCCATTCCCAGCAATATATAGAAGATACCTCACCAAAAATTGGCGATACCTTAAATACAATAGAACTCTCAGCAAATAGGGAACAAGCCACAACAGTATACAATCGACCTTCCCATAACTCACCTCAGAGCACCTCGATATCATTCAGATCCGAAACATTACACGACAATCACTCCGCCCTTTCAGCACAATTAGGTTGTAACTCCGTTCAATTTGCGATTTCTGCGCCACATCAGCTACACAGGGTCCGACAACCCGAGCTTGAAATAAGGGACCACTTGACTAGCTATCCACCCTTTAATCCCGCTAGTGTGGTACCTCCTACCGAGCCCTTACCGTACTCTCAGGACTTTCCGAACTACCCACCAGTCGCCATGGCGTGGGACGTACATACTTCGTCCTCCTGTTTCGGCTCTGCTACTTCTACCAACCCGCCACCAAGCTCCGGGGTCTTCCCAAATGGCCTATCAGTATGGGAAGAATACACTTCGCATCCCCGTATCGGTTCTACTATTTCTATCGGCCCGTTACCAGGCTCTGAGGACCCCCCAACCCCGGAATGGGTAGGTTTTACATCGTATATCCCTTTCGCCTCTACTACCCCCCGTCTCAGAAGCAGGCATAGGACCTCCGATGAGATAGTAACATCTTCCTTCAGCCATATATAAGTCCCGAGCTGGACCTTTTAGGTTGAAATTCTCGCATTTTCGGATATCTTCACAGGTACAAACACCTCCAGTGGATTTCGGACGGAAACTGTCCATCCGCCCACGACCTTAAAAGAGGTAAAATCGATTATCTCGTAGGAAAGCTAGTTTTTATAGTTATTTTCCTATTATATAATAAAATTGGAAACGCTTTACCTGAATCCTTGAGTTGAATAGCCGCTGAAATTCGTAGCATGCTTTATTTAGCGCATCCGGATTTCCGCTAGTATAGATTCGTCCTCTATTAACAAGTATGCCCTCGATTTTAGGAACAGCTTCAGCAAGCGCCTCGCGTTCATCAACAGTTAGGTGACGCGTTTCTAGATGCTGATATTAAGCCATATCGGGCCAGAGTTGGTCACACCTGCTAATAAAATTAAAATAAAAAAATGGACGGGCCCCCCGCAATACCCCGCTATGCCCCGCGATGATGTGCCGAGGAGTATTAGTCATCGGCTTTCACCTAGGGTTAACCCGAGGATTTACCGTCTCGTCCAACCCCAAGTCACCAAGACTAACGTAACGGAGGAAAACCCGCATCGAAGGTGTAACAAGCACTAAGAGTTTCACGACTTAACAACCAGTCGAACCGCTAATCCTGCTGTCGCTCCTCCCGAACCGGGGCTTCCACTAGTCCTACCGTATCGTCGCCCTACCCGCTAACCTCTTTCTGCGCACGCGCATCCCCCCCTTGCACGGTACCACACGCTCCATCTTGCCCCCTTGCACGGTACCACACGCTCCATCTTGCCTGACTTCACTATCTTCCGCGACCTGCATTTCACCTTCGCCTTGGCTAGCATCACCTTCATAGATCTCGGCCTCGTCATCCCGCCGACATTCCTCATTTCATACACCGGCACCTACGGCCAGGACCCGACAGCTACCACCTAAATCGAAAACACTAAATTTCCCATACAAAACGGGGATATCTCGATATACCGGTCAGGTAAGGCTACATCGTACCAGTGCCCACTGAATTAGGCGTATTTATTTGCACTAGTGAAATTTTTATTCTAAATTAACGTACCACACTACCATAGCTAAGGTAGGAGGGATAATTTTCGCCCAGACGATAATTAAGCTTAATTGAGAGTTTTGACAAGTACGTAAATGTACAAAATCCGGGCGCACGGGCTACAAACCTGCCTAAATAAGCTTGTAATCCGTACGTTACGTATATTTGCTCTAAGTAACGTGCGTGATAAGCGAGTTAGCCAGATAAGCGAGTCAGCTACTTTCCGACGCGACGCGCCTTTTCTGCACAAAACACCATTTTTTTCTACAACTAATAATGGAAATTACTTCGTACGAAGCTAGGATAAACCTGGTACTTAACGCTTTTTAAAGGGATCCAAAGCTTAGTAACTGAGCTGTAGTGAAGATTTATATTATTAATAAGGATACCCTTCGTGACCGACGCGCTGGCCGGTTTGTACGATGCGATATTTTAGCCAACTCGCGCAAGTTTACGGATTTAGAAGAGAAAACGATTGTTTAATATATTATTGAGCTATGTATACGCGTATTTTACCCCCGGCTTTTGTACGTGGAAGATATGGCTAATTGATTGCTACGCGAACGTAACGTGCTTAAAGTGGGTGTATGATGGGCTTACAACTTCGTTAAGCGCTAACTAGAACTTCGGATGCGTTTTACGTGTAAATACGATTACTAGAGGGCTAAATGCGAAGATTTAAAAGTTATTCGCGAGTGGTTTGCGCTTGTGTATAATATAAAGGTTAAATACGGGATTTTTGATGACGATATATATAACTTTGACGAGACCGGCTTTATGATGGGTATTATTATCGCTATTATGGTAGTTACTGCTTCGGATGGTCGTAGTAGGGTTAAATAGGCCCAGCCTGGTAATTGAGAGTGGGCTATAGTTATTTAAGGAGTGAACGCCTTGGGCTGGGCTATCCCGTTATTTATTATCTTGGCCGGGTAATATTACCTTGTTAATTGGTATCGAGAGTGTAACCTTTCGGCTAATTGGCGTATTGTAATAACCGATAATGGTTGGACTACTAATGAGAAAGGTATGGATTGGATTTGGTATTTTAATTTCTATATAGCATTTTGTACGAAGGGCAAATATCGGCTACTTATCCTTGACGGCTACGATAGCTATTACTCCGAAGAATTTGAAACCTATTGCTAGGAGTATAATATTATTATACTTTGTATGCTTTCGTATTTTTCTTACCTATTTTAGCTATTGGATGTTGGTTGTTTTGGGTTGTTGAAGAAGGCGTATAGTTGCCAGATTGAGCAGTTGATGCGAATGAATATTATATATATTAGTAAGTTGGAATTTCTCTGTGCGTTTAGAGAGGCGTTTTTTATTTCGATTATAGAAAAAAATATCTAGGGGGGGTTTGCTGGAGCCAGCTTTGTACCGTACGACTTAGAGAGGGTAATATCTGAGCTAGATGTGCGTATTTGGACTTTAATACCCCTAGCCTTAAGCTTAGGTATAGTACTACTTTGGGTTTCCCAAATACTATATAACCCTTGAGAGGCTACCTTGCAGTTAGTATTTATTAAAATTCGAATTTCTAACTATTAGGGTAGCTTTTTAACCTTAATGTTAACTGCCGTGGATCGATTGGCTAAAGGTACGATGGCTGTGATGTACGAGGTGGCTCTTCTCCGTATAGAGGTTTCGGTACTACGTAAGGTTAATGAGGGCCTTAGTAAGCGACGGAGAGCTAAAAAAATACGTGTACGGCTTGGGGGGTTACTTACTGTATAAGAGGTACAGGATTTACTGGATTAGAAGGCTGTGGGTGAGTAGCTGGCTTAGGAAGGACGTTAAAATGGTGGTGGTGTAGGAGAGTTTCGTACGAAGATTCGGTGTTGTGGCGTGTGTGGTAAGCCTGGCCATAATGTACGTACGTGTAAGGAAGCTGCAGAATCGTCTGATTCATCTGTTTCCAATTTAGTTATAGTTATTTCATAGTGTTGTGGTTGTGTAATTGAGGATACTTGTCGTGGGGTGGTAGAAAGTGGCTGACTCGCTTGTCTGGCTGACTCGCTTATCACGCACGTTACCTATATTACCTAGTATTTCTCGGATCATATTAAGTAATTAAAGGTAACGTAGGGCTTAGGAAGGTAGATTAAAGAGTAGAGAACTTCATTCCCCAGTATGTAAGTACTTAACAAACGCTATTTCTCAAAACACGCTCGCATCCTCAATAGCGAACCGTAATTAATCACTTTGCTCGCCGTACTAACCTTTAGGTTCAGATTCAAATTTAAACCTTTTGTTTTCCCCCTCAAGGATACCTAAGAGATATTCACCTATAATCTATAAGTATTTATACTCGGCGATACCTTTTTTAAATCCCTCGAGCTCCTCTTCCTTAAGCCTTATATATTTCCAACAGTTATTTATAACTAGAAAATAGAAAAGGCCTTTTTTTTCCCCCTAAAAAATCTCCATTTATTTAATAACCCCGTAATCCCGCCGTACCCTCTTATATTCCTAATCGCTAAGCTCCGGCCGTCCTAAAGCTCTGGCTATAACCTTGCGGTTAATTTGCCGTCCTCCCTTGAGCAGACTTTGTATTACCGGATATAGAAGTATCTAAGCCTGGAATTAGTAAAGCCTTGCGATAGAAGTATCTATATAGCTATACTGGGCGATTTCATATAGCTATTAAGCGCGTTTTATTTGGGATTGTGGAAGCTGACGAAACCTATCGATTGCTTCACCGTTCGAAAGAGATCTGAGTTTTCTGACGAGTGCTATAAAGTTGGATATCGCGTTGGAGGTGAGTTCCTTAGCTCGAAGAGCACTAAATTTCAAGCCGGCTAAACGTTTCCTTTTTCTAACTTAAATAGATAGTAAAGGGTTATTCTGTAAATAATATACTCGGATATGTAAATTAAGGCCTTCAGCATTAATTCTCTCATTACAACCAGGCATCGGATATATCTTAGTACCCTTATAAGTCTTCTCGTACTCTTCCATTTATCCCTTTACAACACCCTCGCCGCATATCTGGCAGCTTGGATGGCTCTCGAGATGGATGTTGCGCAGATCGGGGTTCACTACTTCCCCACATACTGGACACGCGATGCATCCGTAGACGATGCAACGGTAATAGGAGAAGGAAGGCTGGTCGAAATAAATACGGTAATCATCGCATAGTCTCCATAAGTGCTTCGTAAGGAGATGATCTTTGCCGTTGTGGCCGTTCTTGCTGCAACGATCTCCTAGGCAGTCCATACAATATCCTAAATACTACCGGATGTCGTGGCGGAAACGCAGGTGACTCCACATAACATCTAATCCAAAGACGAGCACCCCACACTCCGGTACCCTACATTTGAGGGGTAGATGGTTGCTTCTTAAATGGTTGTCCCAGTTCTTCCGAAGTTCGTCCTTACAGTTCGAGCCACAGGACTTAAATTCGTAGCAGTCGTACAAGTACACGAAAACCCATTCCCCAGCTATAATATCTCCACAAGGGCAACCTGTCGTCGTTAACGTTTTGAAATCGTCCTTACCATCGTCTCAGCCTTGCTCATCGGTTCAGGCAGCGTCATAGCCGGCGTAGCCAGGGTATGAGAGCACATATGATCCTGCAGCTTAGAATCGTCCCCGGAAAACTCGCAGCTGGGGCATTTATGCTCGTCGTATATGTGGGCTTCCAAGTCGTCTTCTGGGAAGAAGCTGCCGCAGTAAGGGCAAAGAGCCGTTTTGGAACAGTATATCCAAGTTTTCCGATAGCCATCCTGGCCACGAGCACGTATGTCTTCGAGTACTTTCTCGTCGAACCCCTGGATTCCTCCTGGAAAAAGAAGCGAGTGTATTCCGAGCAACAACTCTTTAGCAATAGGAATGGTCCGATTAAAAGATGCAGACTTTTGGTTGTAGACTAATCTGAGGTGGTCGAAGTGGTTGAATAGAATTTTTTTGTCTGCTGCATTCTCCTTAAATTTGCACTGGAGCGGACGCAGGGTAGAAGGGTCGATTGAGAGTGCGTTAAACACATCTACCGTACGTAGTTGGGTTCGGGTTTTGCTTATTAAACCCGATTGCAGAAGAATCTCCTCGCTGATTCCTACTATAGCGGAGATAGCAGTGTATATAGACAGAATTGGGTGTGCAGTGAGTAGTGCCGGTGCGTTGCGAAGATTTGGGTTTGGTGGTCGGCTTTTGACAAACCAGGCAATAACTGTTAAATTGTGTAACCTGACTGGTCTCAGTGAGGTCCAATACAGGAGATTACAGGGGGTAAGTCCCCTGTAACGGGCGTAGCGGAAGGCTTTGGGGGTACGATAACTGCCCGGGACGGGGTTAAAGGAAGCTAAGATCAGCAAACTAACCTACTGTAATAAGCAAAGATACAAGGGTCTATACCCTGTAACAGGGTAACTACAGTAGGCTTTATACAGAGATTACGAAGGTTAAAAGGTTGCCTGAAGGTTATATATAAACTATCTTACTTAAGGTAGAAAAAAGGAAAAGAATCTAACACTAGTAATACAAAAGGGGAGATGGTTCTTTATAGGGCCCTTAGTAGGTATAAGTTAATCTTATAGGAGGTGAGGGCCCTAAAATACAAAAGGAAAGCCTATATTATATAGGGAAAGGTGCTTACGTTAGTGCTGGAATCCTTTGGATTCCAGGGCAACAAGTTGGCTGAGCTGACGTAATAATGGTACTAGATCTACCCTGTAGGCTAAGCTTATAGGTAGTGGGTCCCCGGAACTCCCCGTCGGTTCTAGTAGGTTTTAGTAGGTCCAGGAGGCTTGGTAGCCCCCTGAACCACAACACCAACTCCCTGTAGTTGTGGTGACTGCACTTTGCCATAGTGCAGTCGACAGCATTCCCAGGGCAGTAGATTAACTAGGCTACAGCACCTAAGGGTGTTGTAGCTACAGGGCAACTGGGCTGTAATTTCAACAAATATATATTAGTTTTAATTATTTTAATTAAGTAGCTAAATATTATTACGGTATTAAAAGACGTAATACGTAAATACTACAAAGTGGAACGTTATGTAGTTAAAACACTGCACTGTAATCCTTCTACATCAAGCTATAGCTATAGGTAGGCAACATCACCATACCATAACAAATATATATTATACTAATTGTATAATAAATTCGGATTTTCTACCCCTAACATTTTCTTAATCTTATATTATATTAATTATATATTATATAAAAAATCTAAAGAAATAAAAATTTTAATTGTTTTCTTATAATTTAAATAGTACTATTTTAATATTTATATACCTTTAGAAATAAAATAAACTCTACCTCTTATATAAAAAGGAACTCTACCCCCTATTTCTTAAAAAAAATAAGGCAAAAGAAAGGAACTTAAGTAAAGTTCTATATAATACGATTTTGCAGCGTAGAGCAGAAAAGTAGGCCTGTGGCCGTTAACTGGTCTATTCAACAATAATTTATCTATAGCCTCGAAGGTCCTTGCGGAGGAAAAGCAGAAGAGAAGCAGAAGAACTGCCTTTAAGGGAGGAATCTATCTAAATACTATAATCTCGGGCACGGGGTGGCTACCATCATAGCCGGCTGCCTTCCTATCATAAGAGTAAGCGCTGTGGTTGGTGATAGCCAACCTAATAGCAATTAGTCGTTGTAATGGCTGGTTGACGTCAAGCCTCGCAAGGTCTTGGCGTAGAATCCTGTAGAACAGGGAGGATCTGGAGGCCTGAGGCCAGGAGGAGTGGTGGTCACGTGGGTATCCGTGTGACAGTCGATAGGACAGACACTCGTCCAGTATTAATATGGGCTGACTGAGCTTGACGTCTTCAACTGTCCAGAACCGATGGACAAAATGCAGGTATCATACGTCGATTAACAAAGCTGTCTCGAAAACTCATGCTGTGTCTAAGTCAACCCCGCTAGGAGTATTAGGACCGCTAACAGGTCCCACTACCTCCCCAACCTTCAGACCTAAGTCTTCTTCACTTACTCATCACAGCCTAACTACCTCACGCAGCTTACGTTTCTCATGCAACCGCTGCGGCAAATCAAGAGCAATAATTTAATTCAGTAACTAGTGGTCGACATCTCAAAGATCCACGATTGGGACTTCCTGAAGGCCTGCAACTCCAAGAGTCATGTAGTCGAAGCAAGGCATGATACAAAAAGAGGAATCTCTCACGTCAAGTCGGGAGGCACTTATCCGTATATAGCGGGTATAACTAGGCTCTTATCTAGGTACAGTTCTAGAAATGCGATAATTCGGTATGGTGGTTATCAGATACCCCAGATGATGTAATCCGGCTCGCACCGCAGTCATAAGTCGTTTTAGACACGGAGAAGTGACGACTTAATGGTGTTGACATCTTCTCAACGAATCCTATTCTTAGCTACTATCTTAGCAACCGACATCACCCGGTACCTTGTTACTTCAAAATTAGCAATGCGCTCGACTCAAAATTCCTTAACCCTAAGTTTGTTTTTGCTACGGTGGCGCCCGAGCCTGCCGAGGTTAGTGGCAAATAATTAATGTCGCGGTCGTCATTGAGCTATTTGTTTTTACATGGTTGCTAGCAGGCGAGCCGCTTTAATTCAGGATGGAGGGGTCGTACAGGGTTGAACACAACCTCGCAACGGTTAGTGCTTTTTCGCCTCTTCTCGCGGCTGCTGCTCCCCTCGGCGCTCGGCTGTCGCGCACACATCCGCGCGCGATTGCTGACGAAGCATCCTGCATGCCAATTACGGAAGCAACCTTTCGAGCTTTGAAGCAACCTTTCGAGCTTTGAAGCAACCTTTCGAGCTTTGAAGCAACCTTTCGAGCTTTGAAGCAACCTTTCGAGCTTTCTGATACGAGATGCTTCATAGTTTCATGTAGCTAAAGAATAGCGTTGTTTGAAAGCAACTGTGAGACGATAGATATAAATGTGCTGCGAGACTTTGCAATTATCGTCTTTTGGGTCACAATTCTCCACTCGAATCATCAACACCTTCAAGTTCATCTGAGCCACCCCAAGTTATATTCATTCCCGAGTTTCACAACTTACAACTCTGATCTGCACAAAGCTTGAATTGCCTATTAATAGCCCCCAGATTATACAAAACTTTGGTTCTCAAAAATGGCCAGCAAGAAGATCATCACAATCTTTGGAGCCACTGGCGCCCAGGGTGGGGCTGTCGCTAACATCTTCCTCCACGATGCCAAGCTTAAGCCGCAGTGGTCCGTCCGGGCAGTGACGCGGGATATCACAAAGCCATCAGCTGTCAAGCTCAAGAGCGAGGGTGCAGAGGTCGTTTCGGTAAGAACCTAGGTGGATCGAATGGTTCTTGGCGCGTGTTTGCTAACATACTAGGGTGCAGGCCGACATGAATGACAAGTCAACTTTGCTCAAGGCCATGGAGGGCGCTTCAGCAGTGTATGCGGTTACGAATTACTGGGAGTCGATGGATCATGAGTTGGAGGTCAAGCAGGGAAAAGCCTTGGTGGATGCTGCCAAGGAGGCGGACGTGCAGCACTTCATCTGGAGCTCGCTTCTCAATGTCACAAAATGTAAGTCTTGTTGTTACGTGCGTGGGCATGGAGCGGACGCTAATCAAGTCTACAGTAAGCAACGGTCGGCTCCCTCACGTATACCACTTCGACAGCAAAGCCGAGGTCGAAGACTATGCCCGCAGCGTTGGCATCCCCGCTACCTTTTTCCTCCCGGGCTTCTACATGGCCAACATTCCGGGAAGCATGATGCGGCCGGATCCTTCTAACGATGGGGCCTGGACATTTTCCCTCCCCATTCCAGCTACGGCATCGATCCCAGTTTTTGACCCAGCCGACACCGGAAAGTATGTCAAGGCGGCAATTCTGCATCGTGATCGTGTCCTTGGCAAGCGCATCCTTGGCGCGACGGCATATCTGACAGCGGCCGAGATTGTAGAGGGAGTCAAGCACGTGTTTCCCAAAGCTGGTGCAACGGCAACTTACAAGCAATCATCCGAAGTCGAATACCTCCAGGGGCTTATACAAGGCAAAGGAATGCCCGAGCACATTGCCCAGGAGCTGCTGGAGAATATGCTCCTGCTTGATCAGCCCGGGTACTATGGTGGCGAGAGCCTTGATGATACACACAAACTGGTGGCAGACGAGCTTACGACCTGGGAAGAGTTTGCCAAGAAGTCGACTCGTTGGGGTGCTGACTTGGAATAATTCTATGAGCCGTGAGGTGAGGTACAGCCTAGCTGGCCTCCAGGTTGTGAGAGAGTACAAGATTTCTAGTTTGATTAGAAGTTTGATAAAAGGCTTACGAGAATCTCATTCGGTGAGCAGTTGACCGCGGTGTGAATGGTGATAGTTCAGTCCAGCTCCTCCGAGCTCTTTTCGTTCAGTCACCCCTTCAACAACTAGCTATGATACACCTAATAAGTACTTTACACAACCATATACTCCGCCCTCCTGCTTAAGTCCATTGTAAATTAAATATGCATTATTTAGTCTGACATACAGTGAAGCCCCGCAGCAGCCAGACTGGAGGTACCATCGGATGCAGCCAAAAGAAAGAAAACGGCGGTCGTGGTAGTAGGTACCTTGGTAATTTGAATCACCACATACACCGCGGGCCTAGGAAGATAAAATGAAATAATTAACAAACGTTGATGGATATTACTTGCGTAGAACGCGGTTTCAAAGGGTAGGCCCGCCGTGAATGTGCTCCTAATGTTCGAGAAGGTGCGCGAGGAGGTTTTGTTCGGCGGGTAGAACGGCTTCGAAGCATATTCGGTACCGATCCGCACGCAAAAACACTGGGAGGTCAGAAGGCGAAGTCCACCACTCATACGGGTGCCCGAATGTCAAAAGACGGCTTTTCCGTCAATGGCTAGCTTGGAGAAGCACCAACCCCACTTCCACCTCTTCTTACCACTCTCCCTTACATCCTGTCCTGCCGCCAAGCCTCTGATGCGGCGCATAATACGCCGGGAATCCCAGAGGACTGTCTCTGGCGCGCCCCCCCCCTCTTCATCAGGCCACGCTAAAGTTAGAACGACGTGTAGATCCAGCCGTCAGTCCCTTTTCGATCCGTCTTTTCCTCCGTTCGTTTTACTTACGTACACACGCATACGCACCCGCACTGGCACACAAACAAACAAGCAAACAAACAAGCTAAAGAAAGCTATAAGTGGGCACCACCCACTCTAGATCCGAGTCGAGCATGGCAACTTCGGTAGTGACTCACCCAATCAGCTTCGATAAGTACGATGATAGCACCGACGTCCCCTGGTTCGCTGAGAAGCCGACATTGTGGTGGCCAGCACGCCAGTTGCTCGAAAGTACAGTGGTATTCCGCCCGAGGACGTGGAGAGAGAGAGAGGTGATTGCTGTGGCAAGAGCGGATTTGAGTTTTCCGCCCTTTTTAAATATTACCGCTGTGACCGGCTAATTAACAAAAACTAAGCGTAACCGTGCCTGGCGCGCTTATCCCTTCCCTTGCATCGGTGCCTTGGACTTTCTCGACCTCCAGCTGTCTACGCGGAATATTCTCTACCCGAAACTACTTGGGCGGCTGCAGGCTGGTGCGTTGTTTCTCGACGTCGGTTGCTGTTTGGCCACCGACATCCGCAAGCTTGTCTTTGATGGCGTGCCCGCCCAGAATCTCGTCGGCATTGAACTCCGTCAGCAGTACATTGATCTAGGATTTGATCTATTCCGGGACAGGAACAGGCTAGGCGCCAAGATATTCTAACCCGACATATTGAGCAGCGCGGACGCGGATCCGTGGCCGCAGTTGGACGGGGTGTTCGAGATTGTGAATTTTGGCATGATTCTGCACTGTTTTACGCGGGAGGAGCAAATCTTGCTTTTCGAACGCGCCATCAGAACCCTCAACCCGATCAACTTGGTACGTCAGTCGGGCTCGCCTGTGGGACGGTGGACGGGACAGTGGAGAACTGGGCAGGCAAGGAGGTCCTTGTGCACAATGAAGATACGTTTAAACGGCTAGTAGCCGACGTGGAAGCCAGAACTGGTAGGAGGTGAGAGGTTGATGTCGAGTTGGACACCGCCTTCAGCACCTGGATTCCCAAGTATCATGGCGTTAACCCGAGAGTGTGGCGGTTGGTGTTTGAGCTAACGAGGTTGGGTTGATCGCTGCCTTCCGCAACATGCTATGTGGTGTCAGCTGCACAAGATACGTATTACTCGTCAGTGCGTGTGTGTCCTGATGAAAAGTGAACGCCAGGTCGAGGCTTAGAGTCAAAGGGCTCGTGGCTGATGGTCGACGGCAGGTCGGCATATCATCTCCCCGAATCTTAGCGCACAACCCCACCTGAATGAAGCAGCGTAACGTCCGACACCTCGCATATATGTGCAGCCTTTATGACCAGTCTGGTTCGTAGAACAGCCCCTTGGACGTAAAGTGGCGTTTTATATGGTGCCAGCTATTGGAATCGTGTAGTTACACCGTCGTCCCTCTTCAAACACCAGAGCTGAAGGCGAGAAACCTCATTGGGCCACCATTCTTCAAGTAGGGGCGACTACTGGACAGGATGGCGGTCGCTTGGAGTCGCGGGCGGGGTACGGTTAGGTCAGGGGCTTGGCGGACATGGTTATTTATTGCACTGTCTGCCGGACTGCCTACGTTTCGTCGGCGGATAGTTTACAGAGAACGGTAAAATGGGCCGATTGGATGAGTTACCCTCCTCTGGGGTTTCGAGTGAGATCTCGTGGACCGCCAAAGTTGAGCGCAAACTTGTTCGAAAGATCGACGTCGCTCTCATCCCGATGCTCTGGATTATGAATCTGTTATCCTGGATGGATCGAGCAAAGTATGTCCGTCTCGCTAGATTGGGAAGAGATGTTTGGTGTTGACAGGATGCGGAATAATAGCCTTGGTAACGCCAACATTGCTGGCTTGACAAGCGACCTGCAGATATCCTCTCCACAGTTCAGCATGGCTCTTGTGGTCTACTACTGTAAGCCAGGAGATATATCTATCAGAGGAAGTCGAGTTTTCGACTGACAAAAACCAACAAAGTCGGTTATGTCGCCTGGGTTCCCGTCTCCAGCCTGATTCTTTCGCGGACTAGGCCATTGCTCTATCTTTCGACCATCATGCTCCTCTGGGGAGTAGTCACGGCCGGTATATCGACCGTCAGGACGTCTCAGCAACTGCTAGTGATGAGGGTTTTGATCAGCATTCTTGAAGCCGACCTGACACCGGGCATGATATTTATATTTTCGTCTTGGTACCGCCCTACCGAGCTTGGGAAACGAGCATCGCTATTTCTGACATTGGCGCAAATCGGCGGCCTCTTTGGGTGGCCTAATTGCAGGAGGCCTGATGGCGGACCTTGAGGATGCTCGCGGCATCTGGGGATGGCAATGGCTCTTCATTGTTGAGGGGGCTGTTACTATCGCAGTTGCTCTGGTTGCCTATTTCGTCCTACCATACACCATCTCGCTCGCTGCCGCGGTAAGTGTTTCTTAGAGAAGAGAAAGCGAAAGCTGATGTGTCACATGAGAAATAGATGTTCAGCGCCGCGGTCATTTTGACATATTTTTACCCCGTGCTAGTCAAAGGGTTGGGTTATACAGACCCCGTAATGGCACAATACATGACGGTTATAGATTTCTTTTCTGGCACTAGAACCGGCCTCTGCTTGAAGGGCATAGCTAAACTATAACCGTGACAGCAGGCACCCATATGGACTGTCGCTGTCGTCTTCACCATAGCAAGCGGTGTCGGTGCCGACCGCATTCCCCACCACCGTGGATTGGTGATTGCAGCAGGGTTGACACTCCTGACGGTTACAGCGGTTGTGGTCTGCAACGTCTATAACTTTACTGTTCGCTACGTACTGCTCGCGTTTATGGCTGGAGGGTTGTGGGTCGCGTATTACACGGGCACCCACCATTTTCCTTTTTTTACAAATTGTAACAACTCCCCTCCTATCACACATCCTTGGTAGGAAAAACCCAGACTAGTAGACAAAAGGCTAAAAGTAAAGTTAGTTTAGGTACGATATCATACCGATACCTATACTATAAAAGCACCCACGGTACCTAAACAAATAAATAGAGAGACCGCTTGCCCACTAAGGCGAGGACTAGAGGTCCTCCGCGGTATAAGATCAATAATAATAAAAATAAAAGTATAAATAATCTTATATAACGTATATGATAAGCGAGTGCACCAGACAAGCAAGTGCACTACTTTCTACTACCCCACCACAACTATACTCAATTACACAACTACAGTACTAGGAAATAATAATAAATGAATTAGAAACAAATGAATTAGACGATTCTGCAGCCTCCTTACACGTGCGTGCATTACAGCTAGGCTTACCGTATACGCCACAGTACTGAATCTTCGTACGAGACCCCGTATACTACTACTATTTTGTTATGTTTCCTGGGCTACCTGCTTACCCACAACCTTTTGATCTAGTGGATCCTGTGCCTTTGTATAGTAAGTGACCCTTTAAGCCGCATACGTATTTCTTTACTCTCCATCGCTTACTAAGCCCCTTATTAGCTTTTCGTAGTATAGAGACCTCTATACGTAGGAAAGCTACCTTGTATATTACAGTTATTATACCTTTAGCTAATTAATTTATAGTAATTAATATTAAGGTTGAAAAGTTGCCCTAATAATTAGAAATTTAAGTTTTAATAAATACTAATTATAGGGTAGCCTTTTAAGGGTTGTGTGGTGTTGGGAAATCTAAGATAATATTATACCTAGGTTTAAGGCTAGGGGTATTAGGGTTTAAATACGTATGCTTAGCTTAGATATTACCCTTTTCAAATTATACAGTATAAGGCCAGCTTTAGCAAACCCCCCTTAAATATTTTTTTAATAATTAACGTAAAAAACGTCTTTTTAAACGTATAAAGAAATTCTACTTTATTAATATATATAATATTTATTTATATTAATTACTTAATCTAGTAATTATACGCCTTTTTTAATAACTTAAAATAATTAATATTTAATAACTAAAGTAGGTGAGAAGAGTACGGAGGTATATAAAGTGTAATAATATTATACTTTTTGTTGAAATTACAGCCCAGTTGCCCTGTAGCTACAGCACCCTTGGGTGCTGTAGCCTAGTTGATCTACTGCCCTGGGAGTGCTGCCGACTGCACT
>Ga0247760_1001153_pt1 | contig 26002 bp, 34 predicted proteins | sample UWRJL171409R4_FD_179936 | JGI IMG/M metagenome (GOLD analysis project Ga0247760, IMG submission 179936) | Plant litter microbial communities from Arlington Agricultural Research Station in Wisconsin, United States - UWRJ-L171-409R-4 | ecosystem: Environmental > Terrestrial > Plant litter >... | reverse complement strand
GTTCTGCCGTTGGCAGTCGTGCTGTTTTATGCCCCTGACATCGTCACAATGAAGGGTTGCGATGACCACCCCCTTTCACCACGACACTGACATCGCCTAAACGGAAAAAGGGATATGGAGGATATTGTAGATCCAAATCACGGTACGCTGAGGTCAACTTTGATCCAGAGCCCCTGAACACTGGTAAACAAAGCGAGAAGCAACATGAATGAAGCGACGTGGAATGGGGAGACCTGGACACTTGCTGCGACCTGCCAGATCATGAATAACCATCGCTATATCACATCACTCAAGCATAGTGACGTGAAACAGAGAATCGCTCAACGTAATGGGGTGTTTGGGCAAATGTGAGAGATGACGTTGGCCCGACAGAGCCTCATTCATGCGTTTGTGGTGCCCCGACCTTTGTGCTAACATGCTGACTCAGCAGGGTTTGACCAGGGAAGATGTCAGACACTCCTTCCCCTGTCCCACCCCCCTTTATTATCTCGACATCGATAAAGACGACATCCGCAAGAATGGCGTCGATTCTGCCTCTTCCGGTCAACTATGCCACTGCACTCAAGCTCATCGACGAGGCGCATGCCCAGGACCCAAGGACTGCCGAGGGCAAGAGCGATGGGACCCCGTTCGAGCTCGACTATGCCCAGAAAATGACTCGCTGGCTGGCTGTCCGCTGTCGTGAGGCTTCTCCCACGTTGCAACTTGCCTGCCGTGCACAGCACTTTCGACGGTTTGTTTTCCCATCTACCAACCACCATTGCTGCAGTCAATGTTGACATGGTTGCCAATGGCTCCTCTTTTCCTCAGATGGGAAATTCCTCGCAGCAGCTATCCTATGACGAGACCAGGCTATCTTACCTGGCGCGCCAAGCTCAAATCGCAGGCCGCGGCACAAGTTGCTGAGCTGCTTGCATCGCCCGTCATCGAACCTGCCCTGGAGCAGGATGTCATCGATCGGGTGGCCGCCCTCGTGCGCAAGGAAAACCTCAAAAGCGACGACGAGACCCAGGTTCTCGAGGATGTCGCCTGTCTGGTGTTCCTCGACGACCAGTTCGACGGCTTTGAGAAGAAGCCTGAGATTGACGAGGACAAGGTCGTCGGCATTCTCAGAAAGACATGGGTCAAGATGAGTCCCCAGGGGCAGGCATTGGCCTTGCAGCTGGACCTCAGCGAGCGCGCAAAGATCTTGATCGAGAAAGCACTCCTACCTCAGTGAAATTAAAGCCGAATTATCACCTTTGCTTGAAGCACTTGACCGTCAGGGAATGCGCGGTTCCATCCCACGCCAGAGCTGGGGTACGTCATGCCCCGCTGCAAGTGCCGGCTCGCTGTTCGGTGTAGCCCATTCCGGATGCTAGCCCTCGGCCACCCCCGCGGTGACTGCAAATCCCGCTCACACTCACAAACCCTCAGATTCCGCCCCGACATCACCAAGTTGCTTTGGCCCCTTTTTATTTTTTGAGAAACTTTGGTACCATGACGGCCAAGATACCCCACGCCGAGCTCTCCCGACATTCCACACGTTTGGATCTATGGCTGGCCATCAACGGTGTCGTCTACGATCTCACTGAATTCGCACCTGTACATCCAGGCGGTCTGGAATTCCTCCTGCGATACGCTGGTCAAGATGCCACAGCCGCTTACAATGAAGTCCATTCGCCTGACCTCATCCAAACCGCTCTTCCTCTATTCGATCAGATCAAGCGGACAGGCCTCTTAGACAAATCCTCACCACCAACCACCAGCCCACACCCCCCTGTGACTGCTCCCCCAAAACCGCCCCTATCCTCCCTAATCTCCACCTACGATTTCATGCAAGTCGCACACGCAGCCTTCCCGCCCAAAACCGACGCCTTCGTCTTCTCCGCCGCAACCGACCTTATCACCCACAACGCCAACACCTCCACCTACGACCTCATCACACTCCGGCCCCGCGTCCTCCGCGGCGTCGCCGCCCCCATCTCACTCGCCACAACCCTCCTCTCCTCCCCGACCAAAACCCCACTCTTCTGCGCCCCAACCTCCCTTGGCAAAACCGTCCACCCCCAAGGCGAGTGCGAGCTCGCCCGCGGCTGCCGCGCCGCCGGCGTCGCCCAGGTAGTCTCCACCTCCGCGAGCTTCACTCTCCGCGAGATCTTCGCTGCCACCTCCCCTTCATCTACCTCTACCTCCTCCCCTCCCTCCCCTACCCACACACACCCCATCTTCTTCCAGCTTTACGTCGACAAAGTTCGCTCCCGCTCTGAGGCCCTGCTCCGCGACGCCGTCGCCCTCGGCATCAAAGGCGTCTTCCTCACCGTCGACGCCCCCGTCGCAGGCAAGCGCGAAGCCGACGAGCGCGTCTCCGTCAGCGGCAGCAGTACCATCTTCACGCCCATGAGTGGCGGTGTAAAGGCGGCGGATGATTCCTCTGGCGGCGGCCTGGGGCGGCTCGTGGGCGGGTATGTCGACGCGAGTCTGTGCTGGGACGACATCCCGTGGCTAAGGGGGTGTTTACCGAAGGGGATGCCGATTGTGATCAAGGGGGTGCAGACTGCGATGGATGCGATGCGGGCGATGGAGGCGGGATGTCAGGGGGTGGTGGTTTCGAATCATGGGGGGAGGAGTCTGGATACGGCGACGCCGACGGTGTTGGTGCTGTTGGAGTTGCAGAGGTGTTGTCCGGAGGTGTTTGAGCGGATGGAGGTGTTTATTGATGGGGGGGTTATGCGCGGGACGGATGTGTTTAAGGCGTTGTGTCTTGGGGCGAAGGGTGTGGGGATTGGGAGGGGCGTATTGTATGCTTTGGGGGGGTATGGCGCGGAGGGGGTGAGGAGGTATTTTGAGAGTGAGTGTCCCGGATCTTTCTTTTGGTCTCCTGTGCTGTCATGTGTTGGAAGAGTCGCTAACGAAGACGTAGTACTGAACGATGAGCTGCAGACGACGATGAAGATGTGTGGGATTACGAGCTTGGATCATGTTCATCCTGGTTTGTTGAGTACGAGGGCCGTGGATCATCTTGTTCCGTCGGAGCTGAGCGAGGAGCATCCGTATTTGACGTGGAGGCCGAAGAAGAGTAAGTTGGCTAAGTTGTAGCTGGGGTTAGGTGATAGGTATGCTGTGGCGGGTTGCGGCTGGGCGGTGCTTGGGGTAGACTGGAGAAATATATAAGTAGAGGCGAGAATGGTTTCTGATACAGAGAGGGATTCGCACGGCTGATGTCCCATACAAGTTCTTCGCATAGATCTTAGATCTTTGGGTAGTTTTGCCAGCTTGACTCCCAAAACGCCGCAATGCTCCAATTACTCCTACATTTGTCTAACTTTATGTCTTGGGGATCGATCATGAGTTCCCTGGACTGAGCGGTCAAAACCGAACAACCAATCTTGATTAAGGGATATAACACTCGAAACCAAAAATACTCGCACAACCACAAGCACACAACTCAATGTTATAACTTGTATCCAATTCGCCTTCAAATTCAAGAGCACAAATTTAGAGCCCCGTACATTAGAAAACATTAAGAACATTACCCTCGAACCCAACACTGACCTGCTTAAAGCCGCACGGCTCTCCCGTCCTGTATTCTTTGTTGCACTTAATGTATGTATCCCTAGCAGAGACTCCCCCAGTCTATCACCCCTGCAACTCCCTAACCTCCCCATCGCCTCTCGCCGTCGACAGCTCATGCGTGTGCCCACCGCTCGGATACCCACCCGTCGGATACGGTTGATACACTGGCTGCGGCGGCTGGTAGCTTGACGGCGGGGGTTGTGGTTGTTGATATCCCCCGTGCGGCTGTGATGGCGGGTACCCTCCTCCTGCTCCTCCTTGTGATGCCAGGGGCGGCTGATGCGGCTGGTACGCGCCTTCTGATCGCTGCGGGTAGCCATCCTGCTGCGGCGGCGGAGGAGGCTGGTAACTGTCCCGCCCTGGCTGATGCCCCCCTTGTGTGGATTGCGATTGCCGGTAGTTATCGTAGTTATCGTGAGCTTGGTACTCCCCGTCCGGCCGCGACTGGTAGCCGCCATCCTGCTGTTGGTGGTAGCCGGCATACCCTGCATTCTGCGACGACTGCTGGTAGGAACCCGGACTGCTCGCGCCATACCCGCCGCCGCCGCCGCCGGGCTGCTGGCTGCTGCTGTACGAGTAGTGTCGCTCGGCTGGCAGGGGAGGGGAGGGTGTTGACTGCACGCCTGAATATGGCGGGGCCTGGGGCAGAGGCGGACTGGCGGGGGGAGTGGGACTGTTTCCAAAGGCGCCGCCGCCCGGGGTATGGTCGTAGCCCGTGTACGGTGGCTTGGCGATGCTGGAGCGCTGGTGCATGGGGGCAACGGCGGCGAAGCCCGCGACGGGGGCGATTTCGGGCTGATGCTGCTGGCCGAAGTAGCCGCCCGCGGGTGGGGAGTTCTGGGACATTTGCGTTGCCGGGGTGCCGCCCATGGGGCCGGTGTTGTAGCCCGGCGGGGGAGGGCCGCCTGGGCTGGGGGTTTCGTCCTTGTGCTTCTTGTTCTGGCGGATCAGGAACCAGATGCCGAAGATGACGAGGGAGATGGCCGCGACGCCGCCGACAACGCCGCCTGCGATGGCGCCGACAGGAGTGGCTGCGGGGACGGACGTCGCGCTCGGGGTTTGGGTGACGGTCGTGGTGGCCCTCGCAGACGTGGATGATGTCGGGTTGAGCAGGCCTGGGGTTGTAGTAGGGTCGCTGTTGGCCGACCTCCTGGTCGAGCTGCTGCTCGTCGAGAAAATAAAGGGGTTGTAGTACACGCTGTCGGTGCCGGCCGCAACGGCGCAGCCCAGCAACGTGTAGCCCGAGAGAGCGGTCGCGGCGCCCTTGGTGTCTTTGTAGACATGTGTGATGCAGTGGGGATAAGACGAGAATCCGCTGTCCTGTGTGTGAGAAACTTGCAGCTTGGCCATTATCACGGCAGAATAAAAACTTACCACCACAGCGTGAGGCCGTTGTCGGTCGTGAAGAGTGACCGCTGAGCCGAGTCGAGGCACGTTGTCCAGACGTTGCATGACGTTGTCGCCGTGTCCGGGCAGCAGCCGACATGCAAGTTGAGCGAGTTGGACGCGCAGAAGGCGGTCGCGTCGCAGTAAAGGGGGTAGTCTACGAGCATTTAATCAGCACGGTTCTTTGCTCGCCGTCTCGACAGGTTGTGGCGTCTCACCAGCACTTCCGCTGACATAGGCGCACGTGTTGTCGCTCGACGCGCGCTTCTCGAGCTGTCTCGGCACATATTGGGGAGGGCTCGTTGTCATCGGCCGCGGAGCATTGAGTAACTGGGGCATGGCGCCGAGCGTCTCCTGTGCCGGCTTATACTGCCTCTCGTTGCTGTCGCGGCCCCATTTCGTCACCTTGGCATTGACGGCGCTGAGAGCGCAGCCAACGGCCGCGAACCCAAGAGCGGCCTTCATCTTCGAATACCCGAGGGGCGACCGGGTGTTCCTGTTCGGAGAGCGGTCCTATCGCGTGGTGGTCACGACGCGATCTCAACCCTCAACCGCGTTTGCGTAATCCGTGAAGCAGCATGCATGGAAGGAAGCCAGAGGCCCCAAGAACCCGGGAAAGTGGCGGATGACAGCTTATGAGCAAGCAAGCAAGCCATGAGGCTCTGGGTGTCTGGCCCCTCCACCCAGACCTTTAGCTGAGCCCAAGCTCCGCAAATGGAGTGTCACCAGCCGGGAGTTCATTGGTGGTGGGTAGCCATCTCGACCGGCCACCCCCGCGCGCTGGCGGCGATGGCGTTGGCGAGCCGGGACTCGACTGGACTGTCGCTGCTGCACACTGCACACGCAGCTGCAAAGCGTGCTGCAAGCGGTGACTGCGCTGACCCTTGGTCCAGCAAGGCTGCAGAGCTCAATTTGTGCGCGTTTGTCCGTCGACTTCGCCTCTTTTTTCCCCGCTCGACTTCTCACTTGTCATCTCTTCATCTCACAACTCCCATCACCCAAAAACCATCATAAAGAAGCCATGAGAATCTCCCATCCCGTCTTCACCGTCCCAAGCACAAACCCAAGATGGCTCAGGTCAACATCCGGGGTGTGGCTCTCACAGCCCGCCCAGATTGGCTTCCAGAAAGCGGACTGAGCCAAATATTGGTGAGCGTTTTCCCTCTTGCGGAATGGTGTGTACGCCCGGCCAGGGGTCCCTTGCAGGGCCTAGGGTGGTCTTGGCGCGAGGAAAACCACGCCGAGATTGCTTGATTTTGCCCAGTGTCGGTCGCTGGCGAGGCTGAGGGCGGGGGGCCGGTCGCCAAGACTGGTCCCCGGGAAGGAAGCTTCAACCAGGTATGGTCGCGGAGAGGCCGCGATGCATCATCACCTCACTGATCCTTCAAAAGTCGAATTCTCACGCCACACCTGATCACCAAGCTTGGTAGCATTAGGGCAGGACAGTTCCTCCTTCGGTAACTACTTCCAGCGGACCGCCGACACCGCCATCACTCAACCTGGCGGCACATAGTGGTGCTTCTCAGCCCCAAGGTTGGAGGGTTGCATCCCGGCCCAAATTTAGGAACAACCCAACCGACAGCGACCGGCAGCAAAAAAGACAAAGGCGGGGCAACACTGAGTTGACCTCAGCCACGTTGCGTTGGCAAACGACCAACCGTCGGTCTCTGCCAACGCGTTTGTGCTTGCCTCTCCAATTCTCAATGCTTTACGTCCCTAGTGCATCCTTATTCAGTAGGCGAGTGGCTGGAATACCCGACGAGAATCCTGGAATACAGCGGCGGCCCCCAATCTGTCTCACAACAGGGGCATGTTTGCAGCTTAAGGAAACCAGGCAGACAGACAATTGAACGCCTCTCAAAATGCCACACATTCCATCTTCATAGCAAACTGCATGCATCTTTTCGAGCTCAATGCATGCTCTGGCTTGAGAGGTGGGGGGTTTTTTTTTTGGATTGAGCTCAGTCTCTCCCCATGGCTGTGAAGTCGACAGCGCAAAGGCCGAACCTAGCCGAACTCGCCTGAGCTGGCTATTCGGAACGGCATCGGTCTACTGCGGCATAAACCAAGGAAGCTGTAGTTCACTTGATACTTCAACTGTGATGTAAAATGATAGTCACTTGTTACACTCCCTAACCATGACCACAAATGACCACAACGGCAGACGCTTTGTTCGCTACCCGGATGAATACTCGTAAAAAGGAAACCAAGCACTGGCCATGTCCCACTGGCTCTACACCAAATCCATTGAGTCCCAACTCCCAAAGTCTGCTCCAAAGTCACCCGTTGACAACCCGCTAAAGATATCATCCCCGCCGAGGTCAAGACCCCCAGTTGACCCGGTCGCACTAGCCAGCCCACCCAGGTCGCCGCCGCCCAGCCCGAGATCTACCCCCGTCCCGTCCAGGCCTGTGGTGTCTAGGCTCATGGCATCGTGATCCCCGGCCGCAGCCACAGCCGCGATTGCATCGCCTAGCGCGATATCGTCTCCTCCTAGCGCCGAAAGCTCTGGCTGCAGCATCGGTGGTGGTGCAGGCGGCGGCACCATCTGTGCCTCGACACGGCGGTACAACCTAACTACCGTCTCTGCCATGGCGCTATCCGCCTTCTGAACGCGCTTCCAGTCGTCCGCCTCGGCCTTGAGTGCCTCGCGGAGCGTAAGCTTGCGCTGCGGCGGTTCTGGGGCGCCAAATGCACCCGCGGCGTCCTGGGGCGAGGTGGCAGCCGCCGAGGCCTCGCTGGTGGCGTCGGGCGCGCATACGATAGCTGTAACGACGTCGTATGCGATGCCGGCGCTTTGGCTCTCGTTGTGTGCTTTTAATTCTTCGAGGAGGATCGAAAGAAGTCGTTGTGCGCCGAGAATCTTCAGCGCCGCGAGGATCTGCCGGTGCGTGTATGGCGGCGGCACCCCATTGACTGGGGGATTCTGTGCCCAATGGATGAGGCTTTGTACCGTGTTTCGGAGGGCAGCTGGGAAGCCACCAGTGGCTGGTGTGTTGTTCGGTCCGTGTGTGCCGGTCCAGGATTCGAGTTCGCTGTGGTCGGCACCACCTGTGCGTCGAGACAGCGGGATGTTTTCCTTCAGAGCTCTGAGAAGGGGCTCTACATCTTGTGATGCCGGGTCTTGTCGCTGATACGTCCGAAGTGCATGCTCGAGAGGCTTCGCCACGATGTTCAGGACCGAAGCCAGCATGGTGGATGCATCGCTCGAAATTGAGTTTGGCCGTACTATGAGTTGGAGCATCCGGATGACAGCTCGTTGTTGGCTATGAGGGCCGTTTGTCCATAAATGATTTGAAAGATATAGGATCGCTGGAACGAGTGCGGGTAACAGCAGCACATCAACGAGATCTAACGCCGTTAGAATGACTGCCGAAACACGTCAAAGGGAGGACTTACACTCCAGGCCGCTCCTAAGCAGGTCCTCTGTAAGGTTTCCCGTGCTTAGGGCTAACACAATCTGCTGGAACAGCGTGGGCATCAAAAGATAAAAGTCCTGCGGAGGACACGTCGACATGAGGTCGTCTCCTAGACCACCAGCTTCCGTATCGAAAAGTCCGTGAATCCAGCCAGACAAGTGAGACTTTTCCTGTTCGGTGAGATCCTCTAAAGGCCGACAGAGATGACCCCTACTCAAGAGCCTGCCGACAAAGGAATCTCCGGAGCGGATACCGAGATCGGCCGGAGTAAGGCCATATCGATAGACAAAAGCAAGCAGGAGGAGAAGGATGGAGCCAAACTCCTCGTACACGGGCTGATATTCTCCCTGGTCTTCGTCATACCCTCCCCAGTTGTCAAGGACTTCACACAGAGGATGCAAGATCCTTTGCTGGTTGTTGAACAAGAGCAGAATATCCAGAGATAGCGGCCTGCTCGCAAGCTGACTGCATAACTGCTTGAGGCTCATGGTTTCCTTGTTTCGACAGAGACTGACAATAACCTGTGCCGAGGGTTAGCTTTTTCCCTCGCGGAAATCAACGGCAGAGCACAAACCTCGACGATCGCTTGGGCCGCTGCGCCGGTATTGCCATTCATGTTGTCGAGCTCCCCAATGAGTCTTTGCGCCCTCTCGAGGTCCTCGAGACAGTTTTGGACCAGCGCATCTTTGACATACCGGCCCTCGTCTGGAAGAGACTGGTATGTGATATCGCCTAACAGTGTTTCGATGGCCGATGAGGAGAGTAGCCCATGCAGCTGACAAGCAAAGCAAAAATCTTGCCGGACAGAGTCTTGAAAGGACGAGTTGCTGTTCATGTCAAACATGCCAGACAGAGTCGGGAAGACGTTAATGTCGACCTGTGCTAGCGCCTGCGTGATGCACAGCTCGGCATCAAATGGATACATTGGTGTGGAGGTCGCAGCGAGCGAGCCCAGTATCAACGGGACTTTGTTGACCACGAACGATTTCAGCAGGTGGCCCGTTTTCGACCCTTCGTTCCGGAACACGGCGTTCGCCAGAACGTCGAAAGATGCCAGTATTAGTTGTACCGCGGTGGTTTGGATGTCACCCTATCTGGTCTTAGCACCCGCCTCAAAGTTGCTTCCGCGGAGGAAAACAAACCTGGTATCTGTTGTGTAGATATGTAAACAATGCATTATCATCAAGCGTAGGCCGTCCCACGAGCTAGAAACCAGTCAGCACAGCCCCCTTTCACTCCAAAACCACCACCACGAAAAACGAACCGCAGCATGGACATATATGTACAACCCCGCGCGCGAGTTCTCTGTGGGTATCACGGGGACCTGGAAGCTGTCCAGGCCGATCATGTCCATGTAGCTGTTAACCTCAGTCGTGTCCTTCTTCTCATCCGGATCGAAGCTCGCAAGTGTCTGTGTCCGGAACTGCTCCAATCGACTGATGAACTCCGCGGGAATCTCCATAATGGACGGCATGAAGCCATCCAAAGCCTCAGCGAGCTTCTTCCTTGTCGCTACACATGTCTATTAGCAAAAACCAAACCAACCCAGCCAACCTAGACCGTATCACTCACCTTTCGAGCCCGCCTTCGCAAACGTCCTCAGCACCATCGGGCTGTTGCAGACCTCCAATACCAAAACAATAAACGACTGCCGCGCCATGATCATCTCGTCCTTAGTCTGCAGGCTGTGCACGGCACCGAACGCGTCCCGCGAGAACGCCGCCGCCACATCCGTAAACAGCACTATCCAGCGAGCCAGGAGCCTCACCACCTCAATCGCCTCCCTCGCGGTGCGTATCCCCTGGCCCGACTGGAGCTCCTTATGCAACCGCCAAAAGATCAGCTCCTCGGACGCGTACGAGTGCGTCCATCGCACAACCTCCACCCTGTGCTGCTGCTGCCGCGGCTGCTTCTGTTCCTTCCCCTTCCCCTTCAGCGACACCACGCCGCCGCCCTTATCCCCTGCATTCTGCTGCTGCTGCTCCTGCGGCGCGTAGGTATGTGAAGACGAGTATTTATACAGCGCCCTCAGCACTGACGGGGTATCGACCAGCTTCAGCTTCAGCAGCACCTGCAGGTACTGCAGGACGCGGGGGTCGAGGAAGTCGCGGTGGCCCTTGGTGGTGCGCAGCAGCAAATCGGCGACGTACGCGGGCGGCAGCCTGTGCTTGGAGGCGATGATGGGGGCGTAGGCCGCGAATTTTTCGGTATCTAGGCGGCGGAGACGGGCGCGCTCGAGGAATTTCTGCCATTGCGCTACGGCCGCAGGGAGGGCTGCTGTCGCGGGGCCGCTGCCGAACATGGTGGGCGCTGCGGCATTGATTCTCCGGCGGTGCGTTGCTGCTCAACGCATCGAACAATGTCGCGTCAGGTTGATGAGTGGTGATGGAATGGACGGGTGCGATGCGATGGGCTCAGCAAGTCACGCGCGTTGGGGGCGGCACGCGGACGATTGTTGAACGGTTTGCTGCGGAGGCAGGGCAGGTTGGGTCGGGACAAAACAAAGGACGGGCCGCGCAGCCAGCATTGGAAGCTTTGTTGCAACAAAGGCCGGACGGACAGCCAAGCTCCTGAGACCGCTCCCGGCAGGCAGCGCGGTTTTGCCCCGCCCTCGGCGCTGGGCGCTGCACAGTGCAGCACAGTATGGATCCGGGTATCGTCGAAGCCCCTGAAAATGGATCCCCAGGGGCCAGGAGCCTCCAGATCCGCCTTTAATTGAAGAACTCGGGGTACGACTTCGCGATTTCAAGGAACCAAAAAAAGGCCTCACCGGGAAGGGCAAATAGGCGGCAGCGTAGGATACTGTCCTTTTCCCTCGGCGAGGATAAAAAATCCTCCCTAAAAAACCTGCCCAAAACCCGGGCGTTGGAAAGGAAAGCCCAGTTCGTTGCACAGGAGTCACGGCCCGGGTGCGTTGTTACGCTCTCGCTTGAAAACTCTCTTCCAGTCGTGGACGTAGCACCGCGCCGGCCACTCGACCGACGTGAGGTGACACCAACATACCTATCCTCATGTTGTCCACCCTCAGGGACTTCTAAGCAAGTTCTCATCCTGCCTGCCTGCTTCATGTTGACGCTCTGCCGTGCCATCCCCTGCAAATTCCTTGCTGGGAAATGAGAAACAGTGGTGCAATTACCAGCGTATGCTCCCATCCGGTCTGCCATCTAGCTCATCGTACTCGTCACATAGCATACAGTTGTCCTAATAAACACATATGCACTAGAATATATCCGCCGTCGTCAAATTCATCCATCCGCCGTCCATCTATGCCGACCAAACCCAAATGCCTCCGGCCATGTAACAATCCTACATCCCATCATGTCGATTTCGATACCAACCCCATTGCCCGACAGCAAGGTCGAGCCCAGCCGGCCCCCCCTCAGTCTCAGCGCCAGTCTTTTGTCCCCACTCCCAGCCCTCAGTCCTTTAATCCTCCTCCTTTTTGACCTTCCTCCCCTTCCCGGAATAACCCTGTGCCGTACCATTCCCATTGCCGTTCCCATTACCGTTCCTCCCGATCCCCGCATGGCCGGGCGCCCTGGGACCCAACATCCAGTCCTGCATAGCCAGCCACTCACTCCAGGTTGCCTCAGCCGCAACGATCTCCTTCTCCGACACATTCTGCAGCGGCCGGAGGAACGGTACCATCTGATCATCTCCCATGTCATACGCCGTCTTGACAGTCAACCAGGTGTCGCTCTTGGCAGCAAAGAGGTAGTTTCGACGTTCTGTTTCGTGCAACGGACCGACGCCCTTCTCCCAGTCGTCGCCGAAGAAGGAGTGGAGTACCGAAGGGAAGTCATAACCAGTCGCGACGAGTCGGCGAATGTATGGGAGTAGTGTAGCATTGGGGTAGACGCCGCCTCCGCCCGGCGAGGTGAGGGGTTTGTTGCTGAGCGTGGCGCCGCCGGCCGCGGATGGGGAGTTGGCGGAGCGGGAGGAGAGCACAGGGCGGTGGGCTCTTTGGAAGGGAAGCTGTATGTTGACGTGAGCGGCTAGGGCCTGGACGGGGCCATTATATTGCGCATGGTCTAGGAAGTAGCACACGCATGACTGGAAGAAGGGGTGCCACTCAAAGACATCGAACTGGCCGTTGACGAAGGGCTGCCAGGGGGGGTAGGTTAGCAAGGGGACCTCAACACTGGTCTGTCCGCCTATCTCATGATATTCCTCGCCGTTTGGGTGAGTTGGAAGGGAGAGAGGCAGAACGTGAAGAGTTGGGAAAGGGTCTTTACCTGCCCACTTGCGCCTGAGAATGCCATGGCGTTTAGGTTAGCGGTGAGGGATGTCTCGGTAGATTTGCTGTCAGCTGCAGGCGTCTAGTTCCCGGCGGACGGCGAGTCAGGCGGTTGGTGGCTGGTCTCCGGGTCTCCCACGAGTCGTATCTCCGTCCAAACGGAGCCAGGAGGCGAAATATTGCAAAGGGAAGTTCGTCGGCCGAGGTAGCAGGCACTTGACGAGAGAGAAATATTTGAAGAATATGACAGTGGCTGGTATGGACGCAGTCCGGCACAAGTTGTCCGTTGTTCTCCTCTCCTACAGGCTCCCTTCTTCCCTGGCCCGCTTGACCGCCTCGCAAGGTTTGCGAATTCTAGAGGACGGTGCAGTACGGCCTGACTGGAACGCTGATCAAGCACGAGGTGGCCTTGTTCTGCAGATGCAAAAACGCATAAAGAGATGTATTCAAGATCGGCAGATCATGAAGATTGTAGAACGGCTGGAATACTGATAGTGGCAATGATTCTGGGGCAGATGGGAACGCTTCTTATAGATAGCCCACATACCGGCGCTTGCAGGCAACATGAGAGGAGTCTCCGACTCCCTTCGTCCCCTTGCGACCCTGGGCGGCCCGCCATGGGGGAAAGAGGAGCGCCAAGAATGCATGATGTGCATGTACCGACCTTACTTAGCTACTGGGGAAGGGGGTAGTGAGAAAAGTCACCATCTATGTGCCATAGCCGGGGGTAAGGGGAGCAACTCCCCCCCACACACCGGGCCGGCGATTGAGGAAGCAGGGAGGCAGGTAGGTCCATTGGAACTAAGACAGGGACGAAAGCGAGGCGAAGGGATTATCGGCTTGCCGCAGCTGAGCCAGTGCCTCTGAAGGGGCAGGGGAAGGAGTGCTTTGCTTTTTTTTGTGGTTCACTTTGTTCGTGGGGGATGACGATCATGGATGAGAACGTCTGGGTGCTGGACTCCACCGAGCAGCTATGGCCGCTGTTCTCACACCACCCCGTCTCCGTCAGAGAGTCATCAGACCGCGGGAAGTACAGGCGAGATGCAGGACCGGCATGGCCATGTTATCGGGACCGAGGCCTGGCTGGTCGAGGCCAGCGCGACGCGTCTGGTAGGTTTGGAACGTCGCGGGCGCACTGGACCGTCGACGATCGGGAGTCGAAAGCACTCCAGTCGCTAAGCGCGTGTAGCTGGATCAATATGGCTGAAGTTGCTGAGGTCTGGAGCTGAAGGCCATGTGGTATCAACCGCAAAATTACCGAGAATGGCAATAACACGAGGGGAGCCAAATTGCAGGGATGGAGACGAGGGACCACAGCGGCCGCAGAAGGATAAATCGCGGAATCAACAGACAAGCGATGCGAACAAGCCGGTCGGATCGCGCTTGTCGATATCGCGGCGGGAATCCCCCGAGCACGCTGCGGATCATCACTGGCTTGCGGTTTGCAGGTTGCCGGGGGGGTTGAGGCAAGGGCGCTGAACTTTGGATGAAGTGAGGCGTCGAAACCCAGGGTCTTGGGGTGCTGTCCAGGATCTGGGCGCAAATCAAGATCCAGCACGACCCCTTGGAGCGTGCGCTCGGCAAGGTCCCGTCAATTGGGTCAGACACCCCCAGGCTTGCCCAGCGCCACCTCCATATCCCGCCCGGCGGTCTGGCCAGGCTCTTCAGCTTTCTTCACGCCAAAGACTCCTCCCTTGCGGTCGATTGCCATAGGGAAGATTCGTCATCAATTTGCCGTCTCTGATCTGGAGATACTGGTTGGAATTTTGTCTCGCATCCACCAGCATACGTCACTCGGCATGCCCAGCTGGAAACCCCATCCTTGCCCTCAGCTAGGGCTACCGTTAGCGATGTACACTCCCGACTGCGCAGGTAAGGTGGGTTGCCGTCAAGAGGAGCGTCGGAAACGCTTCCACAACTTGCGTCTTGGCATCACCCGTCGGCGGAGCGAAGTTGCGACGGGATTGGAGGTCAACCAGCCTCCCGCGTGCCGTCACAGCCCGGCGGGAAAGGGATTCGCCGCCCGAAAGGCCGGATGGAAACCCCTGCTGGCCGAGGATCGACGCAGGGTGAACTTCGCTGAGTCGGAGCATCTTTCTCGTGCACCTCGCCTGTGACCTCGATCAGGAACCGACGGCACAGCGCCGGCTGCGATTCACTCCTGTACCTCTGGCTGCAGGGACCGAGAGGTGTGCATTCCCGAGTACGGGCGGCAGTGCAACGCAGCGCGGCAGTCTGTCAGAGGCTGCGCGTGCATCCTGCTGGCTTTTGGAACGAGTCCATGTGCATGGATGCCTCTCTTGCAACAGAGTTGCAGGACCCCTACCTCCGAGTCGAAACGTAGACGACCACGATCTGCGCAGACCGATCTCTCGGCCCCTCATCGCTCGTGACAAGGTATCAAGGTGCCCGGTTCGGGTCATATGCCAGTGAGAGCCGGATACAACCTGTGGCTCCTCTGGCACTTCCAGCCTGGCCAGTGCTCGGTGAGCTTTTTCGTTGACCTCCGAGTGCTGGAAAGATAGCATAGAGCGCTGTAGGATAGGGACGAGAAGGGTTGGGGCGCTGAGAAAGCAGCCGGTGTCGACAAGCAGCCTGCAACGGTGCACGATGAACGCAGTGTTTGTCCAGCCAATTGATGTCACGGCCATCGGCGGCAGTGACCTCCAGATCGGTTTCTTTTTTTTTTTTTTTTTGGAAAAAGGACACTTGCATCGTCCCAGCGAGTCGGTCTTGTGTAACATCAAACCAAGTCACTAGCTTTTCGTGAGTGCGCAGCAAAGCTTCCGATTTTAGGGACTCTGCCACTGCGTCTCGGGTGCGGACCACGTTGGCGAGCGGAGGTAAATATCGAAGAAATCGGGCATGCCACCCCGAAGTTTTTCGGACGCTCTTCGCGATTTCGACTGGCTTCAGGGCTTCAGGGACGACGACCTCAAGTTGGACAATTCGAAGATTCCGAATGCCCCTTCGCTGCACCGCTCGGATTCTTGGGTTGTAGTCAACCACATGCCAACTCGGAACGTGGGTGTCGACACATGGCGCGCGTCTGATCTTGTTTCGTGAGTGAAGCACCCCACAGGCTCGAGAGCTTCTGAGAGAAGAACTTTCCCTGGTTCCTGAGCCCCCAAGCCTTCGGGTGGTGGGCGACAGGCGGGAGGAAGGCTTCTAGAAGATTCAGGGTGAAGCGCACAGACGGCTTCGGGGCAGATTCGGAGCACGGATCGCGCCAACCTCGATTGGTCTTGAACTGATCTGCAACACTCGCTGGAAAGCCAATCGTAATCTCGGTGAGGAGGCTCTGCGACGAGGTGAGCTGAAAGCTGTAGATCAGGGAGCCATCGTGCAGGTGGATGCGTCAATCTTGCCACAGTCTGGAATTCTGGAGTAGAGTATCGCGGCCTCCGTCTGGGCACTTGCGGGCCTGTCATCAGTGGGTCAGCGCAGCAATTCGCAGCGTGGGAGTGGTGAGGTTGGCCATCGGGTCGGCTGCCTCAGTGCTGGGCAGGCGCGGCACGCACGCCTGGCAGGGCTCGGGAACTCGCTTCGCGCATGGGCTGCAGGGTACGCGCTACAGGGTACGCTATCATTTTCTCCAGCGCCAACCTTCCCCCCGTGCCTCCAAACTTGAGCGGATGCACCTGCCTCAACTTCCACCCGGGTTGCAACCACCTGGCAGCACCCGACTGGAGGCGGCCATCAGAACTACGGAACCAAACAAAACCACATCTACTGAAACTCCATCTTGTTACGCCCCCATTCTGATCAGCTCCCCAGTTCCCATCTCCAGGAGCACATTCCCAGTCAAGGCACAGGCAACTGTCACGGCCCGGCCCAGTCGACGTCTCGGCTCTGCTTCCTACGCATCCTTCTCGCTGCTACCACTGCAAGCACAGTCATGTCAAGTTGCACAGCGCACACACGATGGCGGCAAGCCCAATCCCAAATCTGCCCGGCGCCATGTGCATTCCCACGCGCACTTTCACCACCGCCAGCCCCTCGCACCCTAACCTCGCGAAGACACTTTTTCTCGCCAGGAATCCCCGGCGTGGCCGAGAGATCCCGTACTAGCCTCCGAACAACCGTTGGGATCGAGCGGGCACATCCCGGACGCGATCCCGGCGGCTAGTGACCCAGGCACGGTGTGCGGTTCCTCTGGCGACCCCGTGCTCGAAACATGCGCTTGACATGTCGCATCGTGTCTCCGTGGCTAGTCTTCACAGTTCACGCGCACAGCGCAACACAAGTTTCCCGGGCAAGTACCTATGATGACGAAATATGCTGAACCCTTCGATGCAGCCAGGGCCCCCCCGATCTCTGTAGCTGGAAATATCCCGTCACGATCATTTTTGTCGCAGGCTCTGTCTGGCAGCAACGTCATAATAGCATGACCCTTTATTTCCCCAGACACCCTCTTGGTACCTCGGACACCAGGATACTGGGATATGGGATTCTCGCTTTTCTTTTCTTTTTTTGGAGGTTAGAGGAGGCTACGTACATTAGTTGTTCCTGGAGCGGAAGGGAAGCAGGGCCTCGGAATTCTTGCTTGAACCCTTCCAGCACCTCATCCGCATCGGAAGCGGGACGGTGGCGATGGCGATGGCAAGACGACAGCAGTACACCCTTCCGAGCTCATGCACATTGCAGTTGCGAAAGATGTCGGCGCGGGGGGTGGCTCGTCCCCTCAACGCTTTGGCAGGGTCATGGGCGCCTCCTTTTCCCCGACTCCCAAGTCTGGGGTTAGACACTCCGGAATCTGAGTTTGTTATGGTTAGATATGAGGTGGGAGTCAATCAGTCAGCCAATCCCTATGAAGAGCCTGCTCGCAGAGCAGTCCTTCTTCCGCACCGTCGCACCGGTGCCGAGGTCTTGGGGCATGGAGGCTGAAGTGCATGCAGCCGCCCGCTATGGCACAGGAGGCTCTCTATTCTTGGGGAGCGATCAAAGCAGTTTATACTGCGGCCTCCAGATCGCAAAAGAATGAGAGGTCCCTGCTACAGCGGTGATGCTTGCTTGACTGTTCAGGTTCATCGGATCACACGGCCCTGCGGCTCCGGTTTATCTCGAGGCCAAGCGCGGCTGCCCCCAACGAGCAACATCTCGGGATGCTTCACTGCGTACCATTTCTCTCCAATAAGCTTCACGCGTCGAGCTCAGGGCCCAAACATAGTTGCCGGAGCCATCAAGAGGGGGGAAGGCCGATGTGTGCTGAGGACCCGACCAAGCCTGCGAAAGGCTGTCAAAACTCGGCCTGGAGCCAATGGCTGAGACAGTGCCGCCTTACGAAAGTGCAGGGCAAGCTAACTCCTGCCCCTAGATCAGGGCCTACTGCAGACCGCATGGAGACATCGGTTTGACCTGTTGTGCCACCGCACTTCTCGGTCATTTTGCCCTATATTTGTAGCGACAACCCCTGCCACTTTCCCCTTCCCCAGCATGACAACCCCATTTGCGAGCCACTTATTGGGCAAACAGTCTCAAGGAGCGTACAGGCACACGTTCAAAATGTGAGATGACGTCGGAATTATCGTATCACTAATCCTCTTGCGATTCCTTGAAGAGAGGTCGATATCGATGACAGGGGCATCGGCTTCTTCGTCGATCGACTGGCTTGCAGCAACGCCTCGGCCAGTTCTACGCATCTAGATGAGTATTGTTGACTTTCTCGAAAGCATCATCGCGAGAATCCTTGAAATCTTTGTATACGATGGCCATACCCCTGAGCAGTGCCATCGACTGCGTGCCTGGTGCACGCCGATCGCTAGAGAGCAGCTAGCTAGCGGGATCAGGAGGGTGTCCCGAGGCTCTTCATCGGTTATGGTTGAGGAGCGTGATTGATTGGCAGGGGCTACATCAACATGAGCTCACACGTTTCCTTGATTTAGTTTTCCCGACCATGGCATAGTTGATGGTTAAGCTTGACGGCTACCAGGAAGGCATTTACGTCCCTGGGGGACCAACATTGCCGCGGGTAGATATACTTGGAATTTCACGAGTAGACAAGGAGCTTCTGAGTCTTACATCCAAAGAAAACAACCGATCCCCATTCCGTTAGTTCCGGATGGCCCGAGTTACGCCAGTCCATTAGACCACCCGAATACATCGCCAGTCCGTACAATCGCTCCCACAATCCCAACATCCAGCCTCCCTCGCACCCACAACAGCCCAGCTCACCACCCCTCCCACCCCCCCACCGTAAACTGCGTATTACACATATTCGTCAACTCCCAATCCTCCGCCCCCAGCACGCCCTTAGCCCCCTCATCTCCTTTCCCGCCACAAAGCCCCGCCACAAACATTGTCGCCATAAAATGATCATCCGTCGCATGGGCATCCCGATACCTCGGATGCTTCATCAAGCTTACCGCCTTCCTCCTCAACACCGGGCCCCCCACCCCCTTCCCGCTCTCAATAACCTTCCCGTACACCGCCTCTCTCACAGGGATCTTCTCCGTTGCCCCCGCACAGAAAACATCCACCACCTCCTGGCGGAAGGAGAGCGCCCATTCCTCGGGGGGAGTGGGTTGGGCAAAGTTGTCCCGGTGCAGGAGCATGGGGCCCCACACGTTGCGGAAGAGGTTGTGGACAGCGCCGCCGGAGCCGATGAAGAGGGTGCGCGCGGAGCGGGCGCGGAGAGGGCGGAGGGCCGCGCCGATGGCGGTGTGCAGGTGCGGCGAGAAGAGGGAGTTCATGGAGATGATTGTGGTGGGCGGGCAGCGGCGGGGGAACATCCGGATTAGGACGAGGTAGGTGTCGTGTATCCCTGGGGAGGTTAGCATGAGGGTAAAAGGGGGGGGGGAGGAGAGGAGAAGGGGAAATGAAAGGGGAGAGGAGGGGAGAGTGTAAAAAGGAGAGTAAAGAAAGGGCTCAGGTACAGTCAAAAGTCTCATCCGTCTCAGAAGGGATTCCCGCCGCGGTAAGATGCGACTGGATGGTGGAGATGTAGTCGATGTCGGGGTTGAGCTCGTATGGCTTGTACTTGGCGGGGTCGACAAAGGCCACGGGCGACTTGCCCGGCTTGGGGTTGGCGGAGATGACGATTCCGCCAGGCAGGGAGGTCATCCAGTGTGCGCCCTAGTAGTAGTGTTAGTTAGGTACGGTGTTGGTTATGAGGGGGTGGGAGATGTGGGTAGGTACCATCATCACGACGTGCTCGATGCCGTGGGCGAGGGCCTCGTCACCGCATTTCTCCCAGTAGCGGGCGGAGGCGCTGTCCTCGCCGAGCATCATGGTTGAGCCGTGGGAGAAGAGGTGGACTGGGGAGAGGGGCTCCTCGGGTTGGGGCTCGCCGATTGCCATTTTGTATGATGTTTGTTTGACAAGGTGATGGTGTTGATGGCTTGGAGGTGCGAGTGTGACAGCAGGCGTCTTCCGCTAAGGCTGGGATGTCCGATAGCCAATGCCCCGACAATGAGATGTCCTTGGATGATATGGTATCAAGTGAGAGGAGCCAATGGGCTAACAACTCTGTCTTAAGTTGACTGGAGAGGCGATTTTCTGCTCAATTGATGACAGAGCTTTTGTGTGTGAGTGAGTGAGGAGGATAGGTGGTCCGGAGTCCGCCCGCGGACCCGATGGGCTGGATGTGGAGGTGGGGCCGGTCCGGGGTGGGGGAGGCTGGTGCATCTTCCCACCCCCGGCCCCCTGCAGCAACCAACTTCAGCAGCTTGACTGAAAGTTGGCATTCCACAAATGCGATTTTAGAGACAAAGAAGTTGATACGAATTTGGCTTGAATACATTGATGTTTGTGGTGATGCTTGGCGCTCTTGACGCATGACCCGTAAGACTATGTAGGTAGTCATAGTTCTTGCTGCGCATATTCGAAAAGAGTCAGTGAATGGGAGTCACAACCAATGAGCTTGGTGTTTGATGTATTTCAGGTAAAGAGGCTCAGATTAAATGTTGCCTGTTAATAAGCCCATCTCCTGAAAAGCTGTTTCAGTCTTCTCGGCTCTGCGACTGAACTTTCAAAAAGTCCTTGAAGATTCAAGAGGAGCTTGAATATTTCATTTCTCACGAATGGGTTGCGGTCCTTTCCACAGGTGCAGCCCCGTCTGATCAAGCTTGGGGCGAGGCTCTGGCTCCGATGTTGGGCAGGTGCGGCCGGCCAGTCGAGAGGTCTCTTGTGCTGGAGCGGGGAGGCCAGAGACCCACTGACTGTCCCCAACATCCTCCTCCCCTTGTATCAAAGACAGGCTTTTCCCCATCCTGCCTCTAAGATGGCTTATAACAGGAACATTTCGGTCACAAGGACGGAATTCCTTGCAGCTTACATTTTCGTCAATCTTTTTCCAGTGGCTATCGCTGCGGACAATGCAAATGCGACAGAACATGGATCCCCCGGCCGCTCGAAAACACACAGGTCGGATGGACCAGCAACCTAACACGGCGAGTAAAACTCTCTCTTTTGTTTAGCTGTCTCGCTACTGTGCTCTACAGGATCCAACTGGGGGCATTTAGAGCAGTGGGGGGATGGAGCACATCATCGATGCCACATACGATGAGGCCCTTCCGATGCACCCATATCGATTAGGATGGTCTACTCCGTGCCTGGGACTGGACACCTGAATGGGGCAAGGAGTTTCAGTAGGTATCTCTCCTGGCTGCCGGGCTTCGAATGGAACGTCAATGCCGGCTGGGGGGCACGAGGAGACACCATGGATGAGCTTCGTTCTAAATTTCTCATAGGTGGTGGCGTCTAGCAGGAACCAGGGAAGATGACAGCTGCAAGACAACGATGAATGACAATATCCTGACATCTTTATCCCCTCAGCATGCACGAAAAGTCAAACCAGTTGACCCTCCAGCTCCAGGACCCGTGTCTCGTCAACTCCGTCCCATCCTCCCACCTGCCGACAGCTGTGCCCCTCGCCCCCGTCCGCCTTAACACCCTATAGCTTTGATCGCCCCTCTCTGATTTCAACAATCCGGTAACGGCTCAGCTGGCGGGAGAGTCGCTCTCTTCACTGTCAGATGAACGCATGCTAACTCCGCACAGGTATTGGATTCAATTCTTGGCTGTAACACCATTCTTTGGTTAGTAGGCTGGGCGTTGGTTGGATACTAACGGTGCCTTGTCTAGGAAGTCCCTGGAGGATTCCACGGTTTGGGTATCGGTGGTAAGTTCCCTTCTCCTCTCCTCATTGTTCGCGCTGGATCGTCAGTTGGGCTGTTGCCGGATTGTTTCTTTTTAGTGTTTTTGATTTGGTCCTCAACTAAGAGGTCTTGCCATGATTCCGTGCGCTTCTCTGGAGCGTGGCGTACATGAGTTCACCTTTGCCATCATGGGTCAGGCTATCAGGCATGGCTAGGTCAAGGGTGAGGCGGGCGAGGACTATCTCAGTGATGAGGATTGCCTGAAGGTGGCAAAGGCCATAGAGGAATACGCCCAGTCATGGAGTCACGGTTTTCATATCGCTTTAATGCAGTGATGCATGTAGGACTTACACGGCCTTCATGGTCTTTGTCCCCACACCAGCAGGGAAGAGTTGAAAGTTTTTACGTCTGTTTGTTCCTTGTCTCGATGCACTGAAAGATTTTCACATCTTTTATTAGGTCTTCAGCCTTCAGTGGTGATCGGCCCTTAGTTTTTAGCACAAAGCTCTTGATTTTGCGGCCTGAAGTCTTACTGCGTGAGAAATTGACACCCTGGCGGTCTGGTATGATGAGCTCTAGTTCTAGAGGGCACTCTATCGCTGAGGACATTTCTGTGATGTTTCCGTCTTAGGAACTCCCTTTGAGAGCTGAATGGCCCCATTGATTGCCGGCCATGATGATGCCTCAATCGGAGTCCGGCCTCCAAATGTTAGGTTGCCCAGTTTGGTGCTGGCAGGGACGATTGATTGTCCTCACCATTCGGACGATATTTCTAAACATGACACGCATCAAAACCCTCGAAGGTTCTCCACAAACGTCGTTGTGACGTTGAAACCCCAGCAATTTCTTGACTCACTGCCGGGTATAGTTACTAGTTCATTCAGACGATATTTACGCAGGTAGCCAGGCACACACAGCTTTTAGCTCAATCCAACACCCCGGCCTAGCAGCTTCTATCACTGACAAGACCCATCCTGCTAGACAATCGATCCTAAATGTCTGCCATTCTAAACGGGGATGTTCCTCACCTATTGGCCCTCCAGATGTCTCGTGCTCAACAAAAACGATGATTTCCGGACGCCTCGTTGCCTGACTTGCGACCGAAGCAGCGCGCAGTCTTAGCTACTCTTATATATTCCATCGGATTTCCAACGCAGTCTCACACAAAAGTATAAGAACACTTCAACTGCTCTGAATCTCGGGGTTGCAACTCTGCAGTTCAGCAATACACTTCTCAGCATTCGCTGGCTACGACTCGGAACCTCTCTGCCCCATCCACAAACCTTTCACCACGTATTCCACTCGCAAACCATTCTCACCACAAGCCACAAACCCCACCCGCAACCACTCTCACCACGATCTCCGAACCTCGCTCTCAAACCATTCCTCGCCTATCAACAGACCTCGCTCGGAGATCGACATGGATCCTGACGCCAAGATCGAGATGTGGCTTCCGGTCATCGACTCGCCCGACGATGACAGCAGCAGCTCCCCTGGCCCTGAACAGGCCCCTGGCCGTGAGAAGGCTGTATTGTCCTGGGACTCAACCAACGGCGCTCCGGTCGCAAAATGGGAAAAGCAACCATCGCTTGCTGACATTGAGACCGTTTGCCGGAGACACTTGGCTCTGGATCCGATGGATGGCTGCCGCGTCAAGGCCTTCAGCGACGGCACTTTCAGCAAGCTGTATCTCATCAAGGCGACCACCGGCAAAAAGACCCGTCGCCTCGTGATGCGCGTCTCCCTCCCTGTCGACCCTAGATGGAAAACCCTTGGCGAGGCCATGACGCTTGGCTTTGTCCGCCGCACCACAAGCTGTATTCCCATTCCGAAAATCGTCGGTTACGCCGACTCCGCAGACAACGAAATCGGCTTTGAGTATACCCTCACGAATTACCTCCCCGGCGTGCCCGCACACATGTACTGGCACAAGATGTCGACAGTCGAAAAGAAGCGGTTCGTCGAGAAAATCGCCGAATTCCAAAGCCAGCTCGTCACCCCGCGCTTTGAGTCCATTGGCACGCTCATCCCAGCTGAGTACGGCGCCGCTCACAACTCGGACATCGACCCTGTCCCAGGCCACATGGTGCACCCTTTCTTCTTCGAGGGCGACAAAGTCCATTTCTCCTTCGAAGACAAGTTCACCCTCGACGAGATGCCGCGCGGGCCCTTCAGCTCCTCACACGACTGGCTTTCGGCCCTCCTCAAGCCTGTCGCCCTCGCCCACCAGACTCCCCTAGACCAGAAAAAGCTCGCGAAAAGACTCCTCGCCATGGTCCCTAAAATCTTCCCCGTCCTCGATGTCTCTCCGACCATCATCGCCCGCAACAACATGTCCCTGTCCAACATCCTCGTGGACGAAGACGACGGCAGTATTGCCGGCATCGTCGGCTGGTCCTCGGCTACAGCCTCTCCGATGTGGATGGAATGCCACATTCCCCCCTTCCTCGCCAGTGAGTACACGGATCGCAAAACCAAGCCCGAACGGTGGGAATACAAAGACCTCAGCTGGGACTTTGAAGCCTCGACCAAGCCCTCGGGTAAAATTCCGGTGCCCGACCTCGAAGGAAAGGACGAGGCGTACTGGCACGACTTGATGGCGTGGGAGATGACGGAGCTGCGCGGTGTATACTGCGCCAAGATGAAGCAGCTTGGAAAGTGGGATTGCGATCACGAGAAGCCGTCGCTGAAGCGGGACTTCTGGGCTGCCGTGGAGGTGCTGATCCGCGGCGGCCGCGACCTGAAGGACGTCGAGAACTGGATTGACCAGGTGGAGAAGAAAGGAGATTTCAAGTCTCCGCGCCTGCAGAAGCCGTTGTTCTGGAAGGACGTGCAGAAGAAGAATGGATGGCAGAAAGAGGTGGAAGAGGACGAAATGGACGTTGATATTGTTGCGAGCTACGGAGAAGAGTCGCAGGCGAAGAGCGGCAAGCGGCACAAGAGAGGACCGAGTGAGGTGACCGCCTCCACTCGCACTACCGCTCGCTCGGGTAGTAGCCCTAAGAGCGTCGCTTCGTCTTGGTCTTCGTCCTCGGATGAGGCTCCTAGTGATGACGGCTTGCCTGAGGTTGAGGATAAGAAGCCTGACTCTTCTGACGAGGATAAGGCAGACAATTCCGACTCCTCTGATGGCGAGAAGCCACCCAAGTATGACTCTTCTGACGAGGACAAGACGCACATGTCTGACTCTTCCGACGCTGAGAGGGACGACAAGTTTTGGGGACCTAAGTAGAGAGCTGGGGTGGATGTCGGCTCAGATGAATCTTTGTTGTATTTGTAGCTAGTTTTGGCATGGCAGGACATAGGGCAGAGGGGATCTTCTTCTGTTCTCTTCTAGTCAACTAAAATAGGTGGACTCATGAAAGAGGTCACTCATGCTGTGAAATATGCTGAAAACACCAGAAACACTCTCGCTGCTGATACTTGGATACGAAACCCCCTTCACAATATCCAAACTCGCAATAACCCTACCAGTCGAGCTACCAGCGACGAATACTCACGGCTCTACTCAGCTTTCTGCCCATAAACCACATACCTAAACTTGGTTAGCTTTCCACTCACCCTCAACCCCCAACCCCAACTCATCAGGCAAACTCACAAATCAAACCGCAAATGCAGCGCCGGATCTTTCAACTCCTTCCTCGCCCCCTTCAAAATCTCATGCACCGCATCCTCCGTCCACCCCCCGACATCACACAGCAACCGCATACTAAACCCCTCCAGCCCATCCAATATCTGCACCATATTATACGTCCCCACCTTCTTCAGCCGCCCATCCCTCGCCCACGACCCAATCGGCATCGCAAACTTCTTCACCACTACGTTCTCAAACCCAGCATCCCTCACCCACCCTTCCAAATGCGGTCCTGGGCTCGGCAACCTCCCTATACTATCCACAAGCGGGAGCAGGGTGGAAATCCGCTTATGAATGGCATGGAAGGGGTCAGGGAGCCGTCAGTCGAGTACCACTGGAGATTGAAGTCTTGGAATTCGGCGAAGCCAAGGGGAGAGAGGGCGGTGTGGATTTGGGAAATGAGGGCGGGCCAGTTGGTGATGCACGCGAAGAGGTTGCGGGCGAGGATGAGATCGAAGGGGTGCGGGTGCGTCCAAGGAGATTCAATGTCGTCTACTTCAAAGCGGAGGTTAGCGAGAGCCCTGGGTTTCTTTCAGTCGTGTGTCTTTTGGTTTCAATGTTGATGCGAGGAAGAGGAATGGGGTTACCATTTGGGTTGGATGGGGCTTAGGTCGTTGCGCCGTCGTTGTCGATGGTGTCGACCTCAATGGGGCTGATTTCTGCCATTTCTTTT
>Ga0247760_1001150_pt1 | contig 26018 bp, 39 predicted proteins | sample UWRJL171409R4_FD_179936 | JGI IMG/M metagenome (GOLD analysis project Ga0247760, IMG submission 179936) | Plant litter microbial communities from Arlington Agricultural Research Station in Wisconsin, United States - UWRJ-L171-409R-4 | ecosystem: Environmental > Terrestrial > Plant litter >... | reverse complement strand
GTTGATCCGGTCCGAGGACGACTGAGCATCAACACTCTCAGGCTTTGCAAGACGTCTGGAACAACAACCGCCGCCATCCGTAATCTGCGACAGGTGTGTTCCCTCACCAGTAATCCGCAATGCTACTCTGGCTCCCGATTCTCCCATCCCACCGCCAAGCCAGAATCACCGCAACCACACTCAAGGACACTATGGCTATGCTCGCCGAGTACATCAACACTACAAGCGCCCGATCTACCACCTGAGAACCACCTGCCCTTGACCGTAAAGCGTCTGGCTGCGATGCATAGCCCTTGCCAGCGGGCTGCTCCTCCTCCTCAACACGCCCACTTTTGATATGAGTTCTTGGCTGAGCGGCACCGCAGCTCCCTCCTGGAGCCAGAGATTCCATTGGCCAAAGCCACCACAGATCGGATGGATCCCTATCCGACACCTGGTATATATCTTCTTCGCCAGATTCTTTTGGGGCAAGTTCAAAGACCCACCCACTGACGGAGTTCACAACCCATGCGCGGAAAATACGCTCTCTTGTTAACTCGCTAAGCTGAAACTCAGTCAGTGTCTGAAGCGACCACGCATAGAGGACGAGGCTTCCAGTCCAGCGGGGCTCGGCGATGGGTCTGTCGGGGAATTCTTGAATTTTCCAGCATCGAACGAGATCGAGCGGTCCTGACAACTGGGGGACGCGCTCATATCCCGGAAATATTTCTTTCCACGGGAATAGTTGTCCGCTGGGCGATGATATATTCTGTGTCGTCCAAAAGAGTCCCCTTTCCATGAGACCGGCCAAGTCTTGAACACAGTTGAGTCTAACGAGAAGCATCCACGGGTTGCCATCCTCTGATAAGATGTCTTGGGGCGGCAAGGGTATTGGGGAGAAAGCAAAATTAACGTGATGTGTTAGGAGGACATCGGGTGGTAAGATGTCCGGCATCTTTACACCTGCCTAGTACCCTAGAAGTCGAACGAGATACAAGTGGTATGTGTAGGACTGTTGGTGGCGGAGAACATGGAGCGGAGGATTGGGCGACGTAATAAATACCCGGTGCCAGGCGAACAAGGTTTGGTGTGCCGCTGGTGAACGCAAAGTCAAAGGAGGTAATGTTGAAATCTAGCTGAAGAAGCTCTCGGCTGGCCTAATTACCTGCGGGGCCATACAATGATAGTGAGACGGGCGCTTCGTTTCCTCGGGGCTGATACAAAAACTGAGAAGATGCGGCCAGACAAGTGGTTGTTCCGTGACTGATGGACGACGCCATTGCGATGTTATGGTGTGACGGAGCCATCCAGAAGATGGATTCAATGAGCCCTATAGCATGGGAATGGTGCCTAGTCGAACCGCTTGACAGCGCTCGCGAATTTTGAAACTTAGGCTACGCCGGTATCTTCAGCTCTGCGTCGTCCATCCAAGGCTGTCGGTCGTGTCACCGTGTTCTCCGAGTCGCTGACTTGCGAATGGGTGTTTACGTGCTGGCCTACAGCTTCCAGGTTGCCAGGCTCACACCAGAAACCTATCACTTTGTTGACCTGTATCTGTTCTCGCATGTATATACTTCTTTTGATTAATCCGATCTTGATTCGTCTGTACGAAGTACACGGTATTTCTTTGGTGCTTGTGACGGGCGGATACCTTGGTATCTTTAGCCATATTGGAGAAGGCGAAACACCCCTTCGTCAGCATTCCCCATCATGGGCGAAGAATGCACAATTGTGTTCGGAGCAAAGGGGGCGGTAAGTGCACTGGGGCCTCGGTTAGGTGGGGCTCCCAACCGGCTGGCTCATCGGCGTCCCAACGTCTTGCGGCACTCAATTCAGCCCTTTACCTCTCGACTGGTCTGCTCCATGCTGCCTTGACCGCCTGATGCGCTGACTGGGCGACCAGTCTGTCGCATCTGCTCGACTTGGAACGTTCCGCCACCACGACTTCATGACCAGGTGGTGACCGAAGCCGCGCTGGAGGGCGTCAAGGACACTGGCTTCACGAAACTGCCGCCTGAGCTGGTTTGGGACATCGCCAGCCGTCTCGGTGGTTGCCCCGTTCGCATCGCCCGGACCATCGCACGATTTGCCGAGCACTTTGACCTGCTTTCATGTCAGTCTGTCCCATGACAGAAACTCCGCTTTGTGCGATGGGATCTGAGCTAAATAACAGCGTTTCGTTTGTAGGGGCGCGCGGGAGGATGAGAAAAGAGGGATGTTGAGAAGAAGCGAACACAATTCGCGAAGGGTTCGCATAAAGGGCCTTGTTCCATTTTAAGATGCCAGCTCAGACCCAAGCGGCGTCCATGTGGCAGCGGGGCGCAGACCAGGCTGTCGGAGCTGGATCCCCACCTAGATACCTCATTGCAGCTGCTTCAGAGGAGCGCCCATCAACAGCGACGAGGCCGAGCAGATCGGAGGGCAGAATGAACTTCTCAGCTTTGACAACCGACTTGCCAGAGCGAGTCTCGAATTGTCGTCGGCAGTCTGGTTTGTTGTTCCAGTTCCGTTCCGTCAGTGGCTTGGGCGCTAGACCAAAACCTGCAAAGGGGCTTGCAGCTAGAGCGGGGCCTGCCGAGCCAATGGAAATTGTCAATGCCCGATCAGGCTAATTAGGCGAGACAGTTTTGATGCGAAGCCAGGAATTGCTGGTGCCCGGCGTGCCCCACTTCCTGCTTTTCCACGGCAACCGGCCGGCCAACTCAGGATCTTCCCTGAGCCTCCTCACGCAAGCCACAGAACCAGTAGCCAGTTGGACACCGACCTGGTCCGTACATTCGTTGACAATTGTATCCCACTCTCGTTTCTGCCCTCCACATTTTCTTTCGCACTCGCTCAGTCCGTTCTTATCTGGCCCCCCTCCGCCAGAGCCTTGGAGCGCGCGATTCTCGCTGCGGTCGCTGCCTCGGGTCGGTCGCTGTCGATACGAGACATCTTGTCCTCGGCGCATTCCACCTCGTATCAGGCCCGCTGACGACCGCTGACGACCGCTGACGACCAACGCTCAACCACTTTCGACGACTACGTACCGAAACCAAACACCGGTCGCTCGGATATTTCGTCCCTCCTCGCCGTTTCTATCTTCGTGTCGAACTTGTTACCATCGTCGCGCTTTTGCTCCAACCGCATTGGAGACCTCAGTCGTACTTCGGAAAAGGCCTGACTGGGCCTCCCTCTTTCCACCATGACGTTCGGCGACTTCACCGACATATGCCGTATGGCACCGCTGCCATTATGCGCATCCATAGGTCCGATAACATCGATCTCGCAGGGCGTGGCGGGGATCGACCCGGACTGCTACGCTCGCAACATTGAGCTCGCCAACACCATTATATTCCAGGGCGCCGCTGCCGCCATGCACATCATCGCCCTGGTCATGACCGTGACAATGGTGCTACACGTGCGGGGGAAATTTACAGCTGTTGGTACGTGAGCTTTGAGCCATGGGCGGTGGTGGGACAAGACGGGACTTGACTAACGCGTGTCGCGAAACAGGCCGGAAAGAGATCACGACCTTCTTCTATCTCTACATGATCCTCACGTTTCTCTCTCTTATTATGGATGCGGGCGTCGTCCCGCCGCGCTCCGAACCATACCCATACTTTGCGGCGATTCAAAACGGCGTATCCTCGGCTCTGATCACCAGTCTCATGATCAACGGCTTCGTGGGCTTTCAGCTGTACGAAGACGGCACGCCCCTCTCTCTGTGGATGATGCGACTTTGTTCTTTCGCCGCCTTTCTGATTTCTTTCCTCGTATCTTTGGCCACCTTCAAGTCGTGGGCCGGTTTAGGCCCGACGAATACCGTGGGACTCTTTGTGGTGCTTTACCTGCTAAACGCGGTGCAACTCTTCGTGTATGTGACACTACAAACCCTACTTGTCACCCGCACGCTGCAGGACCGCTGGCCGCTCGGCGATATTGCATTCGGATCCTTCTTCCTCGTCGCTGGCCAGGTCATCCTGTACGCCTTCAGCACACCCATCTGCAACGCCACCAGCCACTGGATGGACGGGCTCTTTTTCGCCACCACGTGCAACCTCCTTGCCGTCATGATGGTCTACAAGTACTGGGACTCGATCACTAAGGAAGATCTGGAGTTCTCGGTCGGCCAGAGGATGAACAACTGGGAGGTCAAGGAGCTGCTGCCCGAGGAGGACCGGAGGACCACCGTGTACAACGACGACCCCTACGGCCAGTCTACCGCCTACGACCATTCCTTTTCGCCAAGCCCAAATCGCGGCTCTCGATACTAGTACTTGCCTGAGTAACGCCGCACCATGGTCACGGCGACCTGGCATGGTCCGAGGGGAAAACTGGGGTGGTTCAAGCGTGGAATTGCCCTTCCGAGGCATCATGTTGACGCAATGCACTGAATGACCACGTCTTTCATCAGCATCAGCGAATTGGCTTTTTTTCTTATCGGCGTTAGCATGGGCGTTCAGCGAGACAAGAGGATTCTTTTGTTCATAGGATTTCACGTGGAAACGTCCATACGCGGAAGCGGAGAGGGTGTTGTTGATATGGCTTGCGCCTGAGCGACCTGGGATGGCTCGATTCTTTTTTGGTAATACCGGTTTTGGGGGTATTTTTATGGACATAGCCGCGCGTAGCCACTATTAATTATGTTAAATAGACACATCGTCCACATTGCTGAGCTGCCTCCAGGGATGGTGTTGGACTGTTTGCCAACTGATAATGGGCACATCTGATGGAAGTCCTGTCACACCTTGTTCATTTTGATCATGGTGTTCTGTAGATTCGACCTATCTTTTCCTTTACCATCTAACTGTCCATGGGCCAGCTATGAACTGCGTGCAATTTAGAAGTGATTCGGCGCAACGAGGTGGTCGTCGCCCTCAGGGTGCCCAATGGGAAGGCTAAACTCCGGATGAGGTGTGGAATCCCCTGCATGATAGGCCCATGCGTCGCTCGCTTGATTTTCCTTCAGCTGGTTCCCGTCGACCCAGACCCATTTGTCCGCCATTTTTGGACTCCCCAATCTGCGCATCACCGTCGCGCTGGGTGCAAAAAGTGGTCCTGTCGCCAGAACACCACGTCACTTGACATTTTCCATTTCTGATCCATCACCAGCGACTTTGAGGCTATTTCACCACTTTGCAAGCACGCCTGCGCCGAGTCTGCCTCCACTGCAGGATTTATGCAAAGCTGACTCGGACTCTGCCTGCGGCTATCTGGACACATCGATTCCTTCCGTCCTACTGTTGGCGAACGCCCGTTGGACTGGTGCTGTTGCTTTGCCGGCCCGGGGCTGAGGTGAGTGATCAGTTGTCTGTTCTATTTGGTGATCTCGGCCACTTGCATCGACAATGTCTGTTGTTTTTGCTACCATGGTCCTCAAAAATCGCATAACTGTTATCTCTTTCGCCTCGTCATTGCTCTCGTCGCCGTGGACGTTCTCTTTTTATCGCGCTCATTTCCTTGCACCCTCGGGCTTGTCATCCCAACCAGCAGGTTGTTTGCGCTGCACTCTCGCGCCTTGGCTCATTTTGCATTTCCCGAATCGTCACACTGCCTTGGTACCCACCTCGTTCTTGCCGCACTTTTGCCCAGTCCGTTTGCACATTCGCATCACCACATCACCCGCAACCCGACAAGTCTGTCGGCCCCTCAGCTTTGACCCACGTCGCTAACATTGCGATAATTGGCAGATGCGCTGGGCTTACGGGAGAGTCAGGTCGCAGTGAGACTGGGAGGGCGAAGGCGCGCCGCGTTATCGCAGCTGCCGATTTGATCCTCAGGATCGCGCAGCGGACTGAGAGTTTCCATCATTTGGGTGGAAGTTTAACATTTCTTTACTCAAACAGTAACCTCGCATTTCTTCATTCGACGAATTATCTTCTTTCTCATTCAGGCAGAGGCTTCACTTTACCCTCACCTGGACGGAAGCTTGACAATCCTTTCCTCGGACAAACGCTTTGCATTGTTCACTCAGAAGACAAAGACTCGATATCGGAAACTGAGTGCTTTCGGTCCGTCTTCGAGTTTTGCGACGCGCATTGTTCCCCAGGCTAGCCGCAAAGCCGCGCGCACGTCTGCCAGCAGCGATGACCATGATGCAGGCCGACGCCGCAGCCGACAGCCCCCAGGAAGACACCGAGCCGGATCTAGCGCTATGGGACGAGATCGAGGCCAGGTACTGGGCGTCGATAAGCGCCTACAGAGACGACCAGGATTTGACGGAAGATGGCCCTTTTCTCAAGCAGGAGGAAGAGTTAAGCTCCCAGCAGCTGGATTCGTTCCGAAAGCGCACGAGGCTGTTGGAGGATGAGGCCCCATTGCGCAAGAAATTTGAGGCGTTGCGCAAGCAGCTTGAGTCTGTCCACCGCGAGATCACCCAGAAGGATGAGGAGGTCTCGGAGATCGAGGCTCGTCGACAGGAGCTGGCTCACGCCCTGGAATCCCAGCGCAAAGCCCGTGCCAAGTCTCGCGCCAAGGAAGACGCTAAGAAGCACGAGTGGTTTTCTCAGGTCCGCTTGATGCCCACCAAGCCTCTACAAAAGAGCGGCGACGTAGAGACGCCAGCCCCCACCGAGGTCCCCGCCCCAGGCCCCCAGACGAGCGATAAGGTAGAGTCTCCCGTCCCAGTCCGGGCCCAGTCTCCATGCCGCGATCAGCCGCCACTCCATGATGAACGCACCATCGAACAACCACCGAGCCTCGATGAGCCCCCTGCGAACCATGATGAGCCCGCAACCAACGGTGGGCCCGCAGCTAACGATGAACCCGTAATCCACGACACGCCCGCAGCTAAAGATCAACCACCACCCCACGATGAACCCGCAAGCCATGAGGAACCACCAACCCGCGATGAACCTGCAAGCCATGAGGAACCAGCAAGCCATGATGAGCCTATGGCAGATGCACCTCCGGTTCAACATGCCGATGAGTCTATGGTAGATGCACCTCCGGTTCAACCTGCCGACGAGTCTAATGGCCTAGACGTCATCGGCGAGCCTGGAGAGACACTTGTGGACCGCGAAATCCGTCCCCTTTCCTCTGAGATGAGTTCGGAGCTTTCTACTCCGTTATCCGAGCCGTCGCTTCAGTTTGAGCCAGAGCTTGAGGTGGAGGACCTTTCGGGCCCGCAAGAGGTGCGGGGTGCTCCGAGTAGCGCCGCCACACCCTCTGGGAATTCGCAGGATGGGATTGACGTCCTGGATGGTTCGGGAGAGAAAGTGGACCGCCTCCGGCGCATCGAGCTCACTAGCCACTGGGCAAGCGAGGTCATCAGTCTGCCTATCCGACGCCCGATCCGACTTCGTCCTGGCAAGACGTTTACGGCTGACATTGTGGATTCCATCTACCAACCGACTGATGCTAAGGGCGCTCGGTGGTTGAGCTGTGAGATACAAGCCACCGGCGAAGAGCAGGCTGAGCCGTGCCAGAAGTGCGTGAGGGCAACGGGCCCATTCCAGGGATGTGTATCCATCAGTACCGAACATCTTCCGAGATGCGGTAACTGCGAGTGGAACAAGCAGAGCTGCAGCCTCCGGAACAAGTCGTCTGACGAGAAGGCCACGGACGATACTTCTGATAGACCCACTCCTCAAAGCACAAGTTTCACGGCAGTCAACTCGACACCCAAGCCGAAGGGCGAAAATGACGACGCGGATACCGATGAGTCTAAGCTTGGGGACAACAAGGAGCCTCCTCGGGCTAGGATGATGGCCCGGAAGTCACTCCCGGGGTCGAAAAAGGTACCTCAGCCGAATCCTGAGACGCCAGCGGTCGGCACTCCCATATCTGGAAGTCCATCACCGATTGTTTTCGGGATCAATGAGGAAGAAAACCTACCGGAGATCACTAAGGCGACACTGGCGCTGCGCGATGATGGCGTTGTTTTCACGGAACCCCCTTGCATGCGTGGAGTACCCCTTGCAAAGATCAGCCCCAGCCACCCATACTGGGAGCAAGAGTGGCAGAACCTCGAGGATGTGGTGACCCCCCAGCTGCAAAAATGGAAGGAAAAGTACGAGCACCATATGGCCGTGAACTCGTCCCAATCCAGTAAATTCCTCGCCAATCGGCAGGTCAACAGGGGGAACTCGATTCTGAAATTTCTTGTCGAGGGCGAGTTGCATCCTTACCAGATCGTTGGCAAGCAATACGTCAACAGACAGCTTGCGAACTACGACACGCTGTACCGAATGGTGCAGATTTTGGAGGAACTGGCAAAGTTCAACATTGACATGACGCCCTCACAATGGTTGCGCCAGAGGCTGCATGAGGTCTGCCTTGAGACCGGGGACGAGTTCAACCTCGCCAAGACGGTCCACGATCTCTACCATGACCCGAAGGTGATAGCACTGCGGACCAAGAGCGGCTTTGGCAATATAGGTAGGCCATCAGGCTTCCGGCTCGGGGCTGGCGAGAGTTCCAAGAGGTCGTCCCGAGCACAGAAGAGAAAGGAGCCTCATCTCACGCCCAAAGGAACACCGACTAAGGGATCGCCAAAGAAGCCCATTACGAAGCCTGAGGAGGAAGAACCGTTACCTCCGCCACCGCCACCGCCATCGCCACCGCCAGTGTTCCGCCCCCGCTCGTCCCACCGTAAGTCGCGGGGCGCGTCGTCCGAACAGCACGCGGCATCGTCATCAGCGGCCGACCCACAGCCCCCACCAAGCAGGGGCATGAAGAAACCGCGGCTGGTTCCTTTGCTCCCGCCCTCACGCCAGGACTTGGAGTGCGATGGCTACACCACGTCGGATTCGTTCAGCCGCGACCATGTCATGCAGGTGGATTGGCGTATCTACCAGATCAAGCACCGCGATCACTCGACAAACATCAAGATCACGCAGTATTGGCATTACATCGACAACTCAGACCCCGGCAGCGAGGAGAGCATGTTCGAGCACCAGGTGCTGGAGGATGTGCTCCCGGCTCACGGTCGACGTGTCAATGTAAAGTGGGGCGTCTACAAGGACCCAATCGACTTCCATCTGCGTCTCAGAGAGCTTACGGAGATCACCTACTCCCCAGATAGCCTGAACATCATCATTGGAACGAAGCCGATTAAGGGTGTCATCTTCCGTGGTGATCTGCTGGCGCAGTTCAAGCGGGACAGGACGAAGCGCCGATTCCTGGCTTTCATGGAGTCGAAGGGCATCAAGTTGATCAAGACGAGCTAGTAAGTCAAGTCGTCATTCTTATGATGTTGATGAGTAGGATGTGTGCTGACCGAGTTGTGTAGCCAATATGTCGATGCGGCGTGGGATGACATGAGCTCGGAGGTTCTTCCTAGTTACTCATCCGAGGGCGAGGATTAGTATGGCCTCGCGAAGGGGGGCCCTGGAGTATGATCACGTTCCGACCGGATATTGCTATCCCACCCTTGGTCACTGGTCTGGCCGAGGCAGACCCGACTTCAGCCATATATTTCTTTGTAGACATGGCTTTTCCTTCTTCCCTATATAGCGGGGGCGCCTCCAGTTCGTCCGACATCCATTCCCTTGAGTTATTTGGAAGGCAGGTTTTGAGACAGTGGATCAGGTAGATGGATCTTCTCGCGATGACTTGACTGGAGCTTGGAGGCTTCTTTTCGGGAGCAGGTGCAGAGGGGTGGTAGCTAGCGGGAGCGGCGCAAAGAGGCGAATTGGAATCCTTTCTTCATCGGTGCCTTATATTCTCTTCGGCCTTGTAGTTATTTTTGATGTACCAGCTTACAGTGCCGAGACTAAGAATGGCGATAATTTCTTCTACAGTCAAGCCCCCTGTTTTTACAACCCCCTTTTTATACAAATTACCACGAAACGCAATCCACTTCGCAGTCTGAATTGACTAGTATGATAAAACGCAAGTCTGCAAGCCGCAACTGCAAGCCTGAAAACTTACGTAAAAGTTCTTTTCGTAGTATGGACTCAAATGGGTTATTTCAATAGGTCGTAGCCCACTAAATCCCCCTAAAATTCCAGCCACTGGCTAAGACCAATTCTCACCAAGCCACGAAAAGTGGGCCTCATAACACCCCCCTTTCTGCAAAACATCCACAAAATGCAAGCACTTGGGTGGTCTGGAAAGCTTGCATAAACAGGGGGGTTGACTGTAGTTCGCCCTGTGCCATGCGGGTGGTGGGATGTTTTGGATGCGATGTTTATGTGTTGTCTGTGGGTGAGACTTTGTGGCGGGTGAGGAGTTGTTGATGTTGATGTTGCCCGGGTTGCGCACCAGTCCGGAGCGAAAAATCACTGCATTTTTGGCGTCGAAGCGGGGGGTGTTAGTGATGTTCAAAGCGTCTGTTCATTTAGGTCGGGCAGGGGCAAACGAATGGCTAGATTGTCAATCACTGCAATTTTAGCCCTCAAGGAGGGGGTTCGACTTCCATGGGGAGCTCTGCTGGCACTCAAAGCGTCCGCTCTGCCTCCCAGGTGTTGGGCTCAGCGGAATGGCTAACCGAGCTTGCCAATCACTGCAAGTTTAGCGTCGGCCGAGGGGTCAACACCTATGACCTGTGAGCGACTCCTCCTCGGCCGCCAAAATTGAAGTGATTTTTCTGCCTCGTAGCCTTCCCAATACGAATCCTTACAGCAAACCACGCCAACACCACGACTGACAGTGGCTCCAATCTCGAAACGTATCACTCCATTTCAAGGCCATGCTGTTCTGGTGGTGAGGTTGCTGATGCGAATGAGTGGTGTGTGGCCTGGCAGCGAGGCTGCCCCGGTTTGTGCAAGTGAGACGGAGGCCAGAATGCAAGGAGGCATTCTCTGTTTGCACTACAGATGTAATCGAGCTATTTGTCTGGGTTTATCTCTCTGAATTTGTGGTCTACAGTGCAGGTCTGTGATGCTTCTGACAGGCGAGGTAGAGCTGCTATCTGGCGATTTTGGCACCGGTGGAGGGGTTTGCGCCCAGCAAGCTCCCTCGTGGAAGATGTGATTATAATCGAAAGGGCACGTATTGAGATGGAGCTTCGGAGGCAAGGCTTTTCTGGAGTTTGCTCATCCTGAGTGCCGTTGACGTCGTGACTGGAGAGCTGGTGAGGCACGAAACGGCACCATGGACCTGGGTCCGGGAAGAGCTTGACGTGGCGCGGGTGCTGCCCACCAGATCCGTCCAATAGGCGGGGTTCAAACTGCGAGGGAAAATCACTGCAATTTTAGCATCGCCAGAGGAGCTTGACCGTGCACCACCATCCAAGGCGGTGGCCCGGCGGAACCTCGGGCGGCCCAAAATTCCCAGCAATACCGACGCCGACCCTGCTCTCTCGCGGGCGCAACCCGACGACGACCAGCTCGCTCGCATCCCTACCTGGCGACGGCACCACTGAACGGCGCTGCGACAATGTTGTACGAAATCATCGGAATCGTCAGTCTCCTCCCACCCCCCCCGCTCGCGCGAGTCCCCGATTGCAATTGACCGACTGACTAACTCCCCATCACAGGCCCGCCACGGCAACCTCGCCGAGGTCAGGGAGTACGCTCTCTCCCTCCGCTCCGCTCCCATCTCGCCCCCAGACTCCTAACAACCCCTCCCAACTCACAGAATCGTCCTTACCGCCGGACAAATCGTCCTCCGAAACGGCGGCGTCATCCGCGACGTCGCGAACTGGGGCACCTTCCGTCTGCCGAAGCCCGTGTCGCGCCATCAGGTGCAGCACACCAAGGGGCACTACTTCATCATGCGGTACGACGCCGGCATCAAGACGCATCAAGAGGTCAAGGAGACGCTCAAGGTCGATCCGCGCATCATCCGAGCGACGGGGGTGAAGCTCGGGGATCAGAAGCTCGAGACTATGACGAGGTTTGGGGCCGTTCCGTGGAGGACGTTTGAGTAATTAGTTGCTCTGAGGACGGATTGGAGAGATAAATGCTGTTGAGACGAGGGAGCAGGGCGTCTGCAGGCGCGCTATGTGAAGGGCGGATCGCGGCGCTGACGCCCGAGCAAGCGACTGGCGATACCAACATTGGGGCCGGGCTGGCTGTATGTATACCATGTGCTGTACGATAATGGCTTGCTTGCGACGGGAGGGCTACCTATAGACGGAAGATCATGGCAATCTGATGCCAAACCCGCGGACGTGCCGCAGCTTTCAGTTTGACGTTGAGGGACAGTTGTCCACCTCCGCAGCAAACATGCCTCCTTGCGCAGCATCCGACTCCAAAACTGAACCCCAACAGCGCCTAACTGACTTACATGCACACCTCATGTAACGTAGCACGGCCTCCCTCATCGACACCCCTCGTCCCTCATCGGATGAGGCGCATGCATCCACCCCAGACAGCTGATAGCAGGCCAAAGGGAGCGAACGCAATGGCAGCCGTCTGAGCGTTCGTTCCTTGCGGCGGGTTTCACGGAGGTGGTGGAAGGGACCGCTTTAGTTTGCGCGCATTTTCTCATTGCTCGCCGTTGCGAGATTGCCGCTCTGGGAAATCACCGCTTTGGAATCGGTTCTTCAAATCACATCCCGATGCACGAGTCACAATTCCCAGCTCGGTTGTCACCCGTCACGTTCAGAAAAAGTGCAGTGGTGTAGTAAATTGTTTGTATGCTTCGCTAGTGGAAAGCCTCGAAGCTCAGTTCGCCTTGCGGTATCCTCATTTAACCGCCCACCCATTCTGAGCAGCGAAGCTATGCATTATCATCAAGTTGTCCCCCTATGGCCTTGACCTCCCATGAGAGGGGCTATCGTGATCTCCCGGCCGTCCTCTACCGCAAATCGTGATAGCGCCTTCGTTCCAATGTGGCGAAAGCGCTCTGGTATCCGTGCCTGACATTCCCCGATGGAGCGTCGCATCACTCGTCAACCTCCATGCCATCATTAGGGCCCTTGGGTGCTGGGGCGACGCCCGTCTCTCGACACCAGGCTACAAAGTCGTCAATGACGCCCGGCCATGCCTGATCCTCCGACCAGAAGCTCAGCGTCTCGTCCTGCATCGTCTTGTCGGCAAACAGCAAAGTCTGGCTCCACATATCCTTGTTGACGCTGCGTGTCCACTTTTCCTTGAGGAATTGTTTCCAAACGTCTAGCCAGTTGACATTCTTCGATCGCCACGGGTGAACCAAAGGATTGAAGAGGATGTCCCAAAAGACAATGGCGTACTCCTTGTCGACGGCCTTTTGCTGGGGCTCCTTGCCCGCCAAGAAAGCACGCTGATACAACTTCTTGAAGTAGGCGGGATCCTTGGTTGCCTGCGAGGCGCAGTAGCGGGCGTATTTCTTGTGCGAGGCCATGTCGGGCTGGGCGCGGTGGTCCCGGTCTTGTGATGCTTGTAACCAACCCTCGACGAAGCCCTTGCGTGTGACCTGTCCCAGTCCTTCGGCGCGTACGATATCGAGCACGACAAAGAGCTCATAGTTCTCCAGGCTGAGACCCAGCAAGTTGAAGTACCCCTCTAGCGACTCAGCGCCCATAGTGTTTTTCTTGGAGTCGGCTTCGAGATCTTGTTCTGTGATGCGGTGAGCATGGGAAACTTCAAGCAGAGTGGGGGAACGAACGACTCAAAAGGCTCTCGAACATCTCGTTGAGTTTGTCCTCGATCTTTTTGGGCTGGGACCCGCTGAAGTCATCTTCAGGCTCGTTGCCTGCGAAGTACCTGTGTGGATTGCCGGTCAGCCTCCCATCTCGAATATTGCAATTCATCCCAGACGGCAAGAACAGCAGCGGAGGGCATATTGGCAAGGACCAACTTCGACTTGGATTTTGCGGCTTTGGGGGCCTTCGCAGCCTTTGGTTTGGTCACCGGCTTGGCCGCCGACTTGGCAGCAGCATTGTTGACTGTCTTGCGCGGGGCGCGCGGCATGTCTGGATCTTTTGTGCTGAGAGTGGGTGGTGGTATTGTTGGAAGTTCGCTCTGCGAAGTGAAATTTTGGAGCTGCCGAGGCAAGCTTCGCTGCGAAGACCGGGAGTGGAAGGCAGAGTCGCTGCTTTCCGTCCCAGATGACTCCGGAGGAAGGTGCGGCTTGCGGGATGAAGAGGGCGGGGCACGCTCCGGCCGTCCGTGGAAACAAGACGTAAACAATCGTGCAAACATGACGCGCGGTTCTTGGGATTCTAAAGATGCCGCCATGTTTCTATGAACTCAATGATTGAAAAGAGAATCGAAAAAAAAAAAAAAGAAAAAGAAAAAACTCCCGACACAGCAGCAGCGGCGCTGCCAACGGTGGGGATCAGAGTTCTAATCGAACCGGCTCCACTAGAGACCATGGGGCCGAAACCTGGAAAGTAGCTGCAACCAGAGCTCAAATGGCTCCAACGGCGGCTCTCCGGGTGCATTAGAAACTTTGTTTCCCGGCCGAAGGGCTAGCTAAGGCGGAAAAGCTTAGGATGGGTGTTGTGAAAAAGGGGGAACGGCAGGCTGCGCGGGGCCTCCCGGAATCCAAGGGATGGATGGGGGGGATGGTCCCCTTTTTCTTTTACTCTGCCGCGACATGAACATTATGAGACATGGTGTCGCAATGCCGATCTTTCTTCCAGAGCGCTTCTCCGCTGCGCAGACTTGCACACGGGGCCCCGGACCCCGGGCCCAGGATAGGCAGGATAGTAGCGGGCGGGGGAAATGTGGCCACTCCCTGCCTCCCTGTCAAACGGCCGGCGACAGCCCGAGGAGCTCCAGCAGGCCCGATAACCCCGTATCGTATCTGTTCGAATAGAAAACCAGTAGAGAAAAAAATACGCAGGTCGCGGGCACTCACAGATTGACAGCCGCATCGAGGTTGTAATTCGCATTCTTGAGATACTGTTGCAGCCAAGCTAGCGGTCAGCGAACGAGATAGGATGGAAGGCCCGTTCGATATCGGGCCGAAAGCAGAGGGGGCAGAGAGAAAAGCACGCAGTGCGACGGGGCCCCGAGGGATCCATACCTGTTGCGCGTTCTCCTTCGTCGCATTGGTAACAGATATAAACTGCGAGGCCAGCTTCCGCTGCGTTGTGGTTGACGGCATTGTGTATTAATGATGGATCAGGCGTGGTGGGCACCGCCGTCGGTCGCCGTGATGATTCGCAACGCGTGATAGGGCCGAAAGAAGGCCTCGGCGACAGGGGAAGAGGCGTTTGTTTGGAGCCGTGTCAATCGGCGCGGAACCCGGCTAACGGCGACGTACCCAGCCCTGGCGACGGGGAGTACGAGAGGCAGCCGTCGGATGTTTTCGATCGGAGCCGCTGCGAGGAGCCGTGGGACGAGGAGTCGGGCGGCGTGTTGAGTAGGTCGCCGGTCGGGTGTCGCGGGAGCTTTCAGTTAAGCGCCAGCCCTGGCGGTACCCCTGGCGATAATCTAATATGTGGCCTAAAAGAGCGCGAAAGTAAGGAAACCGTTGGGGAAGCAGCTCGATCGAGAGGGCGATGTGAATGAATATGTCGAAATCCTGCCGCGGGGAGGGGAGCAAGTCGTCAGGCGGAAAAGCGAAGTCAGTCGAGGCTGAAAAACGTCATGGCGCCGTGGCGGGGTTTGCAGCTGCCTCAACCTTCCAGGTTGGAGTGGCGGGGAAGGCTGCCCACCGTTCTGGGGTCTTGGCGGCGTCTTAACAATTAACCGCCCACACCAGACCTTTCTGCATTATCAAACGGCCTATTGTGATGCAACCGAGGCATCTTACAATGCGCATGAGGCCTCTCGAATGGAAGTAAGGCCTCTTACAATAGTAGCAAGGCCTCTCACAATGCGAACGAGGCCTCTCACAGTGTAAGTAAGGCCTCTCGCAATGGCGCCAAGGCCTCACTCCCATGGGGCCAGGGCCAACCACCAGGGGCACGCGTCACGCGACGGTGGAAATCCCTTTGCTATATCATATGCTACCTAAACAGGGGAGAACCGCCTGATTTGAGCGGGTACAGCAGGAGAAGGGAGGGAAACACTCCGACAACAAATAAAGGGTATCGCGACACGAATGTCCCTGTCGGTAGGCGTACTCATACATGCCCGCCTCGTACACACTCCTGAGCACCAAACAAGAAACGTACCTATGTAAAACCGCCCCGCAATGATTAAACATCAAACTTCACCGAATTACGCGCGCCGTCGTGTCGTCCATGGCGCCCCTGTTGGCCGTCCTCCATCTCACCATCCGCATCGGGGTCATCTTTGACCAGCCAGGAAAAGCCGATGGAGCTCGACGTACTCTGCAATCTTTCCACCCCAGGTTTCCGCCTTGTGCTTGCTAAGTCTGCGCCCAGGGGCTTTGGGCTATCCGTTTGAGCGCTTGTGTCCTGTTTCTTCTTCACACAACTCCGCAACCTGAGAGCGCCGTCTCGCACGACGACCTAGTCGCCGAGAGGCATGCCTTCCAGGTCGTCCAACAGGCGCCGCCAGTTATCAGCGAGCATCTCCGAATACTTCACACGCTCCTGCGCCCAGTCCTGATTCCACCGCGAGACGTTATACTGAGTGTGTTGGAAATGAACCAGCTCATCGCGAAGACATTCCTTGACGAATACAGAGCGGTTGTGCTGGTTGACAATGGATTCCTTGTCCTATTGAGATGTGTTAGCGAGGTGCCCAAACTAGGACGCAGCGCGCATGTGATGCGTACGTACCTTGATGATTGCCTCGACTACCTTCTCTGTTTCGCCGGGCTTGACCATACCTTCGGGCTTGGCGCGCAGGGCAGTAAGCTTGGCCTCGTTCGTTGAAATGCGCCGCTCCAGGAAGGGGATGTTGTCCTTGTCGAGCCTTTCCCTCCGCTCGAAGAGGTCGCGGAGGCCGACCAAAGCATCTCGCTGGCGCTTGAGGTCCTCGAGGACACCGGCGTCCCATGCGCGCGCCTCGTCCTCCATCAAGCTTTGTGACGTGCGAAGATGCTTGCTCATCGCTTGCAAGCCGTCGTTCAGTAAGGGCACCTCATTTGGGTCAGTGGCGTATGTGTCGGTGCTGACATCGGTGAGAGAAGTCAGGGACAGCGCAATGCGCGCGTGGTCGGCAGCGACCCCCTCCTGACGCTTCACCAGCCGGTCCATAATGTTGCACACACTGATGTACAGCTCAGCGCTGCGGCGAACACCGTTGCGGGTACGGCTGAAGAGGTCCTCCAGACCCGGGGAAAGGGAGTCCTCCAGGCCAGGGGGGAGGAGGCGACCTTCAAACTCGTCTTGGACCGAAATAGTCGCTTGCTTGCGCCAGACAGAGAGTTCCTGGACTGAGGTCAGAGCTAGCCAGTGGGGAGCTGAGGGGGCAAAAAGACTTACCGTTGGAACAGTGAGAAACATAACCACCATCTGCTCTTGGCCGAGAACAGGATGCCGGACGAGAGCGTTTAGGAATCTAGCCAAGCCACGGCGACGCTTCTCGATAAAAGCACCATCATTCGACAAATGGTTGCCGTTGACTGGACGGAATTAGTAAGAATCTTGGGGCAGAGGCACAGAGCACAAACCAGCAACCCTCTTTGGCGGCAACAGCGGGAGAACTCTGAACGGATACCGCTTGTGGAGGCAGTCCAACAACCAGACAAAGTCGCTGTAGCGTCGGACCACTTTGCTGACTCTCCTCGAACTTGTGACCTCGTAGTTATGGTGCTGAAACAAAAATAATCCCTCCTTCTCTGGCATGAGCGTCACAAGGATGTTCTCCGTCACCGTAGTTCCCGGCCGACCGCTGCCAATCGTCCTGCTAGGAGTCGGTATCGGAGGCGGGCCGCTTGGGGGCTGACCAGCGCCCCCAGGACTGCCGAATGCGTTGTCGATAGGTTGGTTCGCCGGCCCGCCGAACCCCGTCGCTGATGAAGGACTGCCGGGGAAATATGCCCATGTCCCGGTGCTATCTCCGGCTGGGCCGGGGGCTTGACGGACAGACTCGGTAGCCGAGACGATCGTACTTGTGGTAAAGGTGGAGGTCGTCCGACCGGGCATCGCAGCTGGGGGGCTGGTGGCATGAATGCCATTTCCGTTTACATTCGCGGGACCGATTGGGGCGATTGAGGTGATCGGGGCGTCTCCGCCATTTGGTCTCGGCGGCGCTGGTGGATGGTTATGGTTCTTGTGCACGTCGGGCGTGTTCCATGGATCCTCGGGGTAGTCCATCGACGCCTTCCTAAAGCCGCGCGCTTGTTTCGGGGTAGCGTCGCTGGAGAGTCTTGGGGCTTGGGGCGGGGTGACCGGTCGCTGTGGCGATTTGGCGGCCACTTCGGAGGGATGAGGCGGTTTGGGCGTGCTCTCGATGATGCCAGGCAGCTTGGGCTCGGGGAGATCTAATGGTTGACGGCGTGACGAGGTTAGCTCCGGCGGGCAGAGAATCGGGACCCACTCAAGCTCGACGTGGGAGGGAAATTGAGCAACACGACTGGGCAGATAAGATAAGATGGCGATTGGATGCGCACTCACTTCTTCGGCGCTCGTCAATACCATCGAGGGTGACGCTATAACCGTCTTGCGCGAGGCCGACGAGGGCGAGCAGGACATTGAACTCGTTCCTGCCGAGGCCGACATCACCGCCGCTGCCCGGAGCAAGGATACCCATGATACGCGCCTGGTCGTCGGCCCCCAACTTGGCGGCTGCCAGTGTCCGCGCGACGCCCCCAGACGTGACGCGGCCGCCGCTCCCATCCTCGGCCACGACCGCATCAAACGCAGCGACGTAGCTCTCCGGGACATCGGAGCCTGGAAGCAAGCTTCGGATCAGATCGGCGCGAGTCTGCTGCTTGCGGGGCGTCGGCAGGTCCCAGGGCGAAGCAGGGGCGCTATCGTCGTCAGCGAAGAGGGCGCTGCTCGTGGATCGGGTCATGGCGGGTTCGTCTTCGAAGAGGGAGGACCGGCTGTCGGCGAAGTTGTTGGATTTGATGGGTGCCGCCTCCTCGGGCGGGGAGCTGCCGAACAGGGACATTGTGACGGGGGGTCGCAGAACCGAACAGGGCGATTGGCGATGGATCCACTGACGATAGTTTTGCAGAGCTTAGTAGCGGCGAGGGTTCACTGATAGAAGAGATAAATAATGGAGGGAAGCAGCTATATCGTATGTATCCAAGAACCGCGACGGCACGGCGCAGTGTCGTAAGCAACTCGTAATGCGGGACGCGGACTCTGATCAAGGGCAAGGAGGCGGATCAATCGCTCGTATGATGCATATTCGTTGCGGACCGGACACAGAGATTCTCGACAGGCGGCCCGACGCGAGGCAGGAGTTGTGAAGCAGTTGCAATCCCAACAGGAGGCGAAGGGCGGGCAAGTCCAATGCACAATCCAGGTCGAACAAGCAAGTGGGAAGACAAGATCAAGCGCAGCTCGAGAGGCCCGCCCGCTTCCGACTGGGGTAGCTTGGAACTGGGATGGTGGGCCAGCCAATGGCGATGAGCCCCGCCAAAGCATGGGTTTCGGTTGTTGAATGCCCAAGCCACGTAGCCGAGGGTTCTCGAGGTTGGCGCCACAGTTGGGAAATCTTAGTTTCACGCTCTGGTTACAAAGTTTGGCGCCAAAGGACGTACTGCAACGGTGCTGCATTGTTTAGATATTATACATATATATAGAACACTGTAATACAGACTGCGGCAGACCTAGAACAGCTGCGCGTCCAGTTCGCTCGCCGACTTGATCTTGGCCTTCTTTGCGAATGCCGGCTTCTCGCCCGGCACCTTGAAGTACAAACTAGGCGACTCGCCAGGCTGCAGGGTGTGACTCAGGTACCCTCTGTGCGCGGGGTCTCTGTAGTACTCGATGTCCCAACGGCTGGTACAGTCTGGGAGACGGTACAAGTGCTTCTCTGACGTTCTCGCCTGCGCCAAAACGCTTTCGACGTGCTCCGCGCCGACAGGCAGTGGCTTGTCGGTGTTAACACTCTCCCCGCTTGCCAGGCGCTTGAGAGATTCCTTGGTGTAATATCGGGTCACGATCTTGCCGCCAGCGTCCTCGATGGCCTTGATAGCAGTGGCCGACGCTCGGGATACCATAATCTCAATGGGCGACTTGAACTGCTCGCTTCCCTTGGCCAGAATCTTGATGCCATCCTTGACCGACCGGCCGATAATGCCAGACTTAATGAGCTCCTTCGGTGTGATGGGCTTCGTCCCGTCGATCCGGCCGTTGTCGATGAAGTCCTGCAGCTTGTCGAGGTTGAAGACAGACATCTCGTCGGACAATCTATCGGGGGAGTCAGCAAGATCACCAGAAGAAAAGGCCGGCGGCGGAAGGGGTGTCCTCACTGGTTCACGAAGCCTCTGCGACCGTGGCTGAAGATCAAGGGCGTCTGACCGCCCTGGAACCAGGGCTTGACTTTTCCGTGGGCATTCTGTCCCTTGGTACCGCGTCCAGACGTCTTGCCCTTGCCGGAGGAGGGACCACGACCTCTGCGGATGCGTTTGTTGTAGGCGCCGGGGTTGTCGGAGAGACTGGCGAGAATCGAGGCGCTCCGTGTCTGTACCGACAGCGCCGCGAAGAGCGAGATCAGGGAGGGCGCGGTCGGTGCCCTGCAGCACCGGGCTGCCTGCGCAAGGGGTAACCGGGGCGGCATCGCGACTATGGTGATGTCAGTTGGGCTGGATCGCGGAGCTCGAGATCGAAAATCGGACGAGTTGGAAATTCGTCTGCAGCATTCTCAGTTGGCCTAAGCGCCCGCCAGCTGAGAATGACTAAGCGAATGTTCGAGCTTCAGCTCGGCGCTGAGCACTAGGACCCACACAGGGAAGGGGCCCTGCCCCAACATGATTGCTCGCAGCAATTGGTCAAAAAGCCCTTGTCATACTGCTCCGTACGAACTACAGCATGGAAAGCCACACCTCCGTGCATTCTCCAAAGACATATTCCGGTGTATTCGAGGCCCTGTTATGATGCATTCTCCAACGGCCAATCCCGGCGTGTTTGCAGGCCGACGAACTTACCTGCGACACCCCCGCTAATTGTCAACAGCGGCCCAGCCAAGATCGCATTGAAACTGAGCAGGGCAGCCCATGGCTATTATTATTATAGGCCATCTCACATACCAAAAAAGCCTTTCTGTGTTCCGAAAGGCCTTCCTGCATCTGAAAAGACATCATCTCTACATTCTGGCGAGGCCTTCCTGCATTTTCAAGAGACCCTCCTACACTCTTCAGCAGCCTTTCCCAGTGGATCCAAGGCCTTTGTGATGCCTTCAAGGCCTCTAACGTAACAAGACAGGACGACATCCCGGAACACAAGCGTGTGGGTATTTCGGCAGTGCCTTTTCGCCTGGGGAAGAGAGACCCTTTCCTTTGGCTGGGGCCTTCGTTCAATCCCTCTGGGACTCGACCGCATCGAAGAACACGTCCTCGGTCTCGTTTTCATCCGTGTCCTCGCCCTCACTTTCGGTGTCACGGCCCTTCGATGCCGAGCTGTCGCCGGCCATCACCGCATCGAGCAGGTGCCGAAAGGCCTCGCGAAGCTCGTCGTTGATGTCTGAGCGTTTTTCCAGACACTGCCAGGCAGTCAACCCATCCTTGTTCTTCCGGCCAACATCCAGCCCTGGCAAGCCATGCTCTGCCAGGATTGCCATGGTCGCGGGAGTTCCGCCGTACGCAACAGTGTGCAACATCGTGGTGCCCTCCGCATGCATCACATGGAGGTGATCCGCTCCATTCTCTAGCAGGAACCGGATACACCTGTGCGCGTTCCTCGCCGTCGCGCTGATGAGCGGCGAGTACCCTTCCTTGACCGTTAACACGTTGACATTCGCTCCCTTCCGGACCAGCGCACGCATGACGTCCACCGCGTCTCTAATGGGGGCGTACAAGAGCCCAGCGCCGGTCTCCCATCCGTCGTCCGGGTCCATGCCGGTGCGGAGCAGCGCCGCCACTGCTGCGGCATGGCCTCTCGCACACGCCAGGTGGAGTGCCGTTTTTCCTATCCTATCCCTGGCGTACGGATCCGCCCCCGCCCGGAGCAGGACCTCAAAGCAGGGCGAAACGATATCCGTGCTGACTGTGGCGATCAGCGGCGTCTTCCAGTTCGCCGTCCGCCCGTTGATGTCGGCGCCAAGAGCGATGAGCTGCTTCGTGGCCGTCACATTCCCGCACCGCGCCGCCCAGAACAAGGGCGTGAGTCCGGCACGATCATGCTCGTTCAGCTGGCGATCCAAATCGGCTTGGCCCAGGAGCGACTCGATGTCCCCAGAGCGCTGTTCAGTCACAACTTGCGTCACGAGCGGCAATTCCAGCTCGTCAATATATCGTTGGATGTTAAACAACCGATACAGCTGCTCGGAGACCTCCTTGGAGTTGGCCTTGGATAACACTGATATTGCGGCCGCCAACCCAGGGGTCATGCCTCCATCGCTTTCTGCATCTGGACTTGCTCCATAGCTCAGCAACATCCTAATCACGTTGATGCGGCCATAGCTGACGGCGGATTCGAGAGCGCTGACGCCGTCCATGTAGAACGCGTCGGTGACAGAGCTTGGGTCTCTCTCCAGGCATTCTTGGAGCAGTGTCATGTTGGAGAGCAAGGAGACGTACAGGGTGCTACCAGTCGTGTTCTGGACTCGTCTCCTGAGGACAAGCCCGAAAGTCGGCCCGCCCATGGCAGTCTTGTACATCGACATGTACAGGGTATAGCGGATGAGCCAGCTGGGGAAGATGTACGTCACCTCCAGATGTGACCGCCCTCGGTGCCAGCAGCCGATCAGATCGCACTTTGGCCGAACTCCGTACCCTGAGTAGCCGACCGACAGGCCACCAAGAAGACCGCCGAGTGGATTGCGCGCATGGAATCGTGTTCGAGCACCAGAACCACGATGGCACTGGCACAGACAGCCTTGGAAACACCTCACCCGGCTGTATCGAGCGGTAATCGCGACGTGCTCTGGCCCCGGCCGTTGCCATGGTGGCTCTATCGGTTTTCTGTCCAGCTCGGTTCGGTAAAGAGTCTCCACGCTCAACTGACGAGTCTTTTGACCCCACAGCTCTCCTTTCAGAGGGTGTTCCCCTATCACTGGACTGCAGACGGCGGACGTGATACTTTCTACCCCATCCAGAACCAGGTGGACGTTGCGGTGAGTGCTGGTCACGGTTCCACTGTGGAGAGTCAGCGTCTGTCTCGAGGCGAACTAACTGGACAGGGGCGACGCACGCAACGTAGGACACCAAAACGTTGTCGATATTTGACTGGACGTCCCGGATTCGCCGCGTCTCTTCTACGACAGCCGACTTGAGCCGTATCCATCGTGTTCTTTGGATAGTCTTACTCCCGCGTGAGAGCTGTGCTGCATATCCGGTCAACTTTTCCAGGGACGAGGCGGCCTGGCCAAGCTGGTGCTCCAGAAGCAAAATGGTTTCGAGAGAAGAGTTTGGCTGGCTTCCCTCCTGCATATCCCAGCAGGTGTCCTTGACCCGCTCCAGGGCGACGTTCAGGAAGGCGACTCGGTTGTTCATCTCGAGGATCTCGTCGGGCGCGTGCCTCCATGCTCGGATGCTCTTCATGAGCGCCTTAGAGAGGTTGAGGCCGCCATCGAGAAGGTTGACTGTGGCGCCTGCAACGCCGAGGGCCGTGACGGGGTCCATCCCGGCGGTGCGGTACCTGTGTGCGCTTCTTTCTGGAAGGAGTTATTGAAAAGTAAGAATCCCAGATCCCAAAGGCTTGGTATGCGGGAAGGATGGCAGCTCCAGCGGCAGGGCGGGTTTGTCCAAAGCAGCTCGGCACGCCCTTATTACCCAGTTCGCGGTCTTGCTGCGCCGCCAGACCGGCAACGGGACAGGCGCGCGGTGATTATTTTAGCTGCATATCCCGAGATGCATCCAAGAAGTCCGAGTGCACTACCCTCTCCCGCGAGTGTGGGTGCGATGTCTGGTTTTGAATTGTGTCTCTATTCTCTCCGAGGGGGCTATAGCAGGCGCCACTAGACGTGCGGTCCTTTTTTCTCCCCTTGTCGTGCGTATCCCACTCAGAACCAAGTTTATTTTCGTTCCGGGTAATACTACCGTACCTTTGTCAACTGCCAACGGGAGTCCCTGGAAGGCGGGCGGTGCGGCATCAGGGTAGGACTAGCTCGGGAGCGCAAGCGCGCGAGTGTCCTCGATCCTGCACTGATGCGGCGCAGACGCCGTTGGTTGGTCAGCACCGTTCGTTTGGATGGGCGGAACTGCGGCAAACCCAGGGAATATAATACCTACCGTGACACGAGTGGCAGTGACAGCCAGTGTGGGTCGATGGTCCGATGCGGCCGTTGGTTTAGCCTGTCAACGCTGTGCTTAAAATGGCAATGCCGTGCTACCATCATCGTCGGAATTGGGAAAGGTGCGAGGAGATTGACGAAATAGGAGCCCAGCTGGAACAAGTATGACCGAGAATGACAAGAAGGAGGTGATCAGCTTATTTCACTCACAGGGCTGACGATGCCAGAACTCTCGAACTCATGCAACCTCTGTGCCAAAGGACGCATCACCAACGTCGCCACCCATGGTCTCGATGGAAACTGGCTTGGTTCCACTCTGGAAGACTGTCCCGGCATGTGTCATTCTCTCTTTTTTTTTCTCTCGCAAGTAATGCATCTATCAGTGCGAGTTTAGGCCTTGTTGTTCTATTAGGTATGAGATGTTCTGGGGTTTCTTCGATGCATTTTTCGCAAATGCGCTCTTCTTCCCAGTAAAAGCTTCAGGTTGCAGTTCATCATTGAGTACACTTCAAACCCAAGCACCTCCTTCGCGCCGCATTTCCTCGAGCTCGCTTGGTCTAGATACTTCACCTATCACTTGTTGATGGGGCGGAACAACTACATTGAAAGCGGAAGGCGTAGCTTGGTTGCGTCGTCATGTTCGGCCGTCATTTTGACATGACGCTGCCTCACTTCTCCATCCTGGTTACCGGTATTCTCAAGAGAACCTTTCCCGCCTTACAAACTCCCAGCAGCGCTCAGTCCCGGGGGTACGGAACATGTGTTTATCCAAATAGCCCCTTTCCCAGTCTGGGGCCTCCCTCGCGCATATTAGAATAGCCGCTTGTCAACCACGCGTCGGCACCTACTTGTACCAATTCCTTGGCTATGCTGTACCCAAACTTGTCGAGGTTTAAAAGCATGGGTGCACAACCGCCCCAATCGCCAACGAGCGCTATCCCCGTCCAACATGCAGTTCTCTCAGCTGTTTATTTCCCTGCTCGCAGCGGTGCTAGCTGAGTCCCAGCTGGACAAATGGGCTAAAGCGGCTGGGCTCAAGTACTTCGGTACGGCGATCGACAACCCGTCACTGAACAACCAAGCGTACATGAAAATCGCGCGGGACAAAGACGAATTCGGCCAGATCACGCCAGCCAATGGCCAGAAATGGAGCAACACTGAGTCCAGCCAGGGGCGCTTCAACTATGGCAGCGGCGATGCCATCGCGAATGTCGCGAAGCAGACCGGGCAACTCCTCAGATGCCACACGCTCGTGTGGTATAATCAGCTTCCGAGCTGGGGTGAGAAGTGTTGTCGTCTCATTATCACTCGAGGCTTGCTAACACCTCTCTCCTATCTAGTCAGCAGCACCTACAACCGCGACCAGATGCAGCGCATCATCACCGCACACATCCAAAACGTCGCCGGCCACTACAAAGGTCAATGCTACTCCTGGGACGTCGTCAACGAAGCCTTCGAAGACGACGGCAAGTTCCGCCAAAGCGCCAGTCCGTCGCCCCTTTTTATTCGCCTCTTTCTTTCCCCTTCTCTCTTTTCCCCCCCTTTCCCCATTCTCCCCTCCATTGTTAACCATGTGGTTAAACATAGTGTACCGCGCCATGGGCCTCTCCTACATAACCCACTCCTTCCTCACCGCCTCCCTCACCGACCCCACCGCCAAGCTCTACTACAACGACTTCAACATCGAGCGCTGCTGCAACGCCAAGATCAACGCCACTCTCGCCATGGTCAAGGCCGTGCAGGCCGCCGGCGCCCGCATCGACGGCATCGGCATGCAAGGGCACAGCCGCGTGGGGAAGTCGCCGTCGAAGCGGGAGCTGATGGACACAATGGCGCGCTTTGGGGAGCTGGTGGCGGAGGTGGCGTTTACAGAGGTGGATATCAGACATACGAAGTTGCCTGTGGGGGAGGCGGAGAGGGAGCAGCAGGCGAGGGATTATGGCGAGGTGGTGGGGGCTTGTTTGGAGACGAGGGCGTGTGTGGGGGTTACGGTTTGGGATTGGACGGATCAGGTGAGTTCTGGGGGTTAGGTTG
>Ga0247760_1001149_pt1 | contig 26025 bp, 35 predicted proteins | sample UWRJL171409R4_FD_179936 | JGI IMG/M metagenome (GOLD analysis project Ga0247760, IMG submission 179936) | Plant litter microbial communities from Arlington Agricultural Research Station in Wisconsin, United States - UWRJ-L171-409R-4 | ecosystem: Environmental > Terrestrial > Plant litter >... | reverse complement strand
CCCCCCCCCCCCTTTTTTTTTTCTCTCAGATCTGAGACGTGCTTTCTTTGCGAAGCTAGTGAGTGAAATAGATATTCCGTTTTCCGGTGAAGCTCCCGTCCGCATGGCTGCGGTGTCGCCAGCCAGCCCTAGCGCTAGCTATCAGCTTGAGAGGGCAAGAAACGGGCTCTCGGATAGATAATTTCCAGTAGCACAGCATCTGACCAGACAAACACCACACCACATAAGTGATGCTATGCGTGTCGACCTAAGCAGGAGAAAACGATACAAGCTGTATCTATATCAACATAGTCATGCTACGAGCCGCAAGTCTGGGCCATGATTCGATGCATTTTCCCACTAGGTCCAATCGATATTCTCCTAGTTAGCTAAATGACGGCAAATCTACCTGCAAGAGTCGCTTTTGGTGAACGCTCGCTTCGTCCTGCCAGCTTCATACGGACTTTAGAGAAAGAGAGACGAGGGTAGGACATGATTGAGCCTCTAGGACGCGCCATATAGGTAGAGGTAACTTTTAGCTCCAGTCCTCACGGGGAGGAGACCTGCCGCCGTGAAAAAAAGAAAAAAAATTGCACCAGTCTTCTTCTAAACATGGGCGCATGTATTTCTCCTTCACCTACAAGGTGTGGGATATCCAACCCCGTCCAAGTTCCATTGGAGTGCGCCATCCTGACACTAATATCGCATTTTCCATGCACATAGTAGGAGATGGGATGCTCAACTTCGCTGCATGTCTGTCCTCACCAAGTGGCAGATGGAGAGGTCATTGGGGCGGCAAGACCGGGATGCCGAAATTTGGAATGCCTTGCGCCGATAAGGGATTTGACCTCAGTCTACCCACGTGGGGTCTACCGAACGCAGGCTGTACGAAGCGAGTGCAGCGAAGAGATGGGATCTGCCGGCCAACAAAATCAGGACCATGACCGGAACGATACTGATCCAGGGGCCGGAGGAGTGAGGGGGATGACTGCATGTGGCGGCACCGCAGGATGATGGCAGAGCGGGAGCGGCAGAGGGGATGACAGAATACAGCATAAAAGCCACAACATCAACAACGGCCCAACTTTCAGGAGTGCCAGTAAGATGCATGAGGTCGTATTCCAAAGCATCACCGGATTCCACTGGATCCGACGCGACAGACCCGAGTTGACGGGGTTGTGGGGCGCCAAGCTCCGATTCGTCCGACCGCACGGCAATGCCAAGCTGATGCCAAGCTCAAACTCCGGGTGTATCAGACAGCAGCGATTGGACCCGGGTGTCCCCACTGGTGGCCCCCTGCAGGTCCAAAAGGTCCAGACTCAGCCCCTGTTTCCCAAACCGGGAAAAATGTATGGCTCTCAGTGAGGGAACATACAATGAGGTTGCATGCACACATACAGCTCGGTGCTGGCAGACTAGATGATGCCGAAACAAAGTCGTCTGACCACATTGATAACCCCCAGATTCCTTTGGCGCCTATTTGCGCGATTCGCCAACTGCCCTGTTCTTGTCGTTCCACCACGTATGTGTGCAGCCCGCAGGCGAGATATCCGCCCGTGTCCCGGAGTCTCACATGCCTCCCCCATGGTCAACCGGCCACTTCTGTGAAACCAATGCCGATGAAGAGATAAGAGAATGAGGCATTCAAGGTCTTTGCAGTTGTCATATAAGGCCTTGGCAATGGCCCCCCTGTATCTTGGCCTCTTGGCTTCTTGCCCTCGCATCACTTCTCTCTAGATGATCATGGCGCGCCACGAACCTGTGCAGGCCACAAACGACTCGGAGCCGGTCTCCAAGAGCGCCAAGATCCTTAATCGCCGCCAAGAGGAAAATCTGCCCGTCTTTGGCCATCTGGTAGAGCATGCCGATGCCACGCACCTACGGTACCACGAACGCGAAGATGCACGGAACATTGAACTCTTCTTCGACCTCTTTTTCGTCGCCATCTTCAGCACCTTCACCAAGAACCACGAGATCAACAGCAACGAAGCCCTGTCGTCCTATGCCGTCTACTTTGGTGTCATCTGGGCCTCTTGGCTACAGGTCTGTCTCTACGATGTCCGCTTCGGCTTCGACAGCATGTTCGAGCGCTCCACCAAGGCGATCCAGATGTGTGCCTTCATCGGCTTCGCATCGACGACGGCTACTTTGGAGATGAGCCCGACCCCGGAGGTCGGCAAGGAAGCGGCCTTGAGCGGGTTTCAGTCACTCAACTTCCTCATGATCGTCTCGCGGGCCCTCTTCGCCTTACAGTATGCCGTCGCCTATGTCCTCGTCGGGCGCAAGCACTCACCGGCCAAGATGCCTCTCTTGATCACCACCCTCATGTACGCATCAGCCAGCATCATCTACGGACTCATGTACAAGCTTTTACTTGTGGATGCGGGCAATGCCTCCGGATTTTACGGATACTACGCTATCATTGCCTTTGAACTCTCCGTCATGTCCCTGGTTGTCGCCCGCTACGAATGCGTTAGCTTCAAGGAAACCCACTTGCACAAACGCCTCATGGTCTTGACCCTCATGATCCTCGGCGAGGGCATCATTGTGTGCGCTTTCAGCTTTGCCAAGATCAGCTCCAAGACGGGCTGGACGGCCAACTCGTTTGGGCAGGCTCTGTGTGTTATTTTAAGTATTGTGAGTTCTGTCCCCCTTCCCGTTAACATTGAGACTGTGCATGGCGTGGTGTCTAGATTTCTTTTTTTTCCCCTTCTCCTTGGGATACAGTTTACTAACATGAATAACATTGCAGTACTTCATTTACTGCCTCTACTTTGGCAATTCCGGCATCGAAACCCCCCTCTACTTCCGACCGGTCAAGCAACAGCTCTACGCCATGCTCCATCTGCCGTTCCATCTATCTCTGGCGTTGACACTCGAAGGTTTGAGAACGTGGACGGTCATTGCCAACGTACAATACAACTTCAACAAGGTGTACGGATATCTCGAAAAAGTCATTGGCGAGACGCCCGACGTGTTCCGCCTCGAAGAGTTTAACGCCACCATGGGCGCCAACATTGTCGACAGCCTCAACAGCACCGCCAAGACATTTAAGTTCGACAAGTCTTCCTCGTGGGATTTGATGCAAGCTGCCCTCACCAAGATGGACCTCGCCTGGCAAGACGATATCTCGTCCACACAACAAAATGAAACAAAAGGCGAGGTTTTACGACACAATTTTGACGAGTTCGTCTCGCTTTTCCAAAACGAACAGTTCATCTCCAACAGCATGGTCGTGCCTACCTCGCAGCTCAAAGCGGCAGAGGGTTCTGGAGCAGCCAAGATGGATGCGTATTTTGCCATTTTCAAAATGGTGTTCATTTACTTCTTCATCTGTACGGCGCTGGTCATGATCATCCTGGGTGTCTTTCGCCGAATGACGCTCTCCGTGCGGGATAGGTACGATAATATCATGATCACCGTCAGGATGGCCATGGGTCTGTTTCTGGGATTGCTGGCGCTATTGGCTTTAATGGACGAGCGGATCACGGGCTATATTAATAGTGGAGTGTTGTTGCCTACGCTGTTGTTTGTGCTACTCTTTGGTAAGTTCCCCTCTTCCCAACAACAAAAAAAAAACCCCTTTTCCAAGAACTGCATCTAACGTGTCTACAGTGGTCATGTTTGAAAAAGGCTTGACCATATTCGCCATCAAGCAGGGAAAAAAGTTTTCTCGAACCGTCCGTAAAAATGACCCGGAACACGGACAAAAGGATGTCGATGCAAAGTCGGTGGGCGAGGACGATGTGGACTGATTTACCCTTGTGGAAAATCACTTGCCGGCTACGATGGCAAGAGTAGTAGGGGGAGGTGGGTAATTAGAGAGTGCTAGGTGGACAACGAGGTTTCTCTGAGTGTGGGGTCCCTTCTCTTGCGAGCAATGTGCTACGGGGGATGGAGGGCGAGTTGGAGGGTTCTTGATCGGTGTGGTAGATATGGCGGGCGTTGGTGTAGACTCCTTAACAACCATCTATCTCCAAAAGCTAGTTCTTCTCGAATTACACTACTTGGAACCTAAGTACCTAGGTATCCAGGCTCTTCTCCCGGCCATAGCATTCAACATTCATGTTACTCAACGTATGAGCTACCAATCATTCATATACGCAGCAACTTTGCATCCCACCCCCCCAACCACAGTTCGAGCATCAACCTCCGTCTCCACCACCCGCAACCGACTGCCCGCCTTTTCCTCGTCTATCCTCAGCACATTGGCTGGATCAATCGCCACCACCAATCTCCCGTCGGCGACCAAGCGGAAGATATCCTCATGAATCACTCTCTGCGCCACCGGACTCAGCGAAAACACCTCGCGCAGCGAGATAATCACCGCACAAGCGTCGTGCGCCCTTCCCGAGCCGGGATCTTCAGGATCGGGAGCCTGTAACTCCCGCACAATCGCTCGAGTTAACCTTTCGGATCCTCCAAAACGAACCACCCCGCGCATGCTAAAGATGATGACTTTCTTGCTACACTCGTTTTCGTGACCTGATCCCAAATCCACATCCGAGTGCATCTCCGAGAAATCTCCGCCTACGATGGTCGCGAGGGAAGTCCGCACCGTAGCCACGGCAATCTGGCTAACATCCATCATGTGCAAGCCCATATCACCGGAAAGACGCTCACAAATCGCCACGCCACGCACGCTATTCCCGCGCTCGTCGAGACAGGGTGAAAATGTCGCAATGCCAACTTGCCCTGGGAGAGTCCCGATAATCGCCCCCGCAACGCCGCTTTTTGCGGGAATCCCAATGCGGGAAACCCACGATCCGGCAGCGTCGTACATGCCGCAGGTGGTCATCACGGAAAGGACCTGCCGGACGCTAGCCTGCGGGATCATGGCTTCTCCAGAGACGGGATGGATTCCCGCATTGCAGAGGGTGGTAGACATGATGGCGAGATCGCGCACGTTGACGTTGATGGCGCATTGGCGGATATATCCCGTCACGGCCTCGCGCGGGTCGCAGGTGATGATCCCCGCGGCTTTCAGCATGTAGCCAATGCCCATGTTGCGGTCGGCTTCACGCAACTCGGCTTGGTAGACTTCTTCATCGACGGTGAGCTGCCGGCCGGCAAGTCGGGAGAGCGCCGAGAGGATACGGTCGGTGCGCTGTTCGGCGGTAGCGTTGGGGGCGATAACCAAAGAGTGGGCGGCGATAGCGCCGGCGTTGATCATGGGGTTCATGGGCCGGTGCGTACCCCGCTCGAGCGACAATTTGTTGAAAGCGTCACCCGAGGGCTCAACGCCAATCTTGGCCAGCACGGCCTCGAGACCCGCATCCTCAATGGCAATGGCGTAGACAAAAGCCTTGGATATGGATTGGATGGAAAACTCGACCGCGTCGTCGCCAGCGGAATACACCTGGCCGTCGACCATGGCGAGTGCCACGGCGAGTTTGGACGTGTCGGCCTTGGCGAGCGTCTCAATGTAGCTTGCCGGTGCCCCGCCATCCAGGGGTCGGACATGTTCCAGCACTTGGTTGAGGTAATCGGGGATGGGGGATTTCATGTTTTTCTAATGTATGAGACGTATGTCTGAGATAGTGGTTATGTTGAAGATGAAGAGATGAAAAAAGACCGTTTTCCACCTGGGTGGGTCTTTTTCTTCTTCTTTTAATCCCTCTGCCAAGCATTTACCTAAGGAATTTACTCCACCGCGACTGACGAAACCGGCCAGTCAAGTCTTGGTCCTTGGCCGGACTCTTGAACGAGCGGACATCACATTTCCTCTGTACGGATTTCCTGGTGCAGCATTTCCTCAGACAGAGACACTGTGCACGCACAACAGCTACGCCCAGCGGAAACTAATGTCACCCTCTCGGTGCATGTAATGGACGGCAGTAACCGCAGATCAAATATCTGACCCTACGCATCCGAAAAATCGACCATGACGTTGGCCAAGGTGGGTGCCCAGACCTCCCATCTGTCCAACATATGGTTGAAGATAACACAGGGGGAGATTGGGCAACTGCACTTCTCAGCTGGGATGCGTCGCTTCAATATTGCTTCTGGTTCAGAAACAACAATGTCGTCTGGTCCGTTCCTGTTCCTGCGCCGATTGGTAGTTAGTTGAAAGCCCGCCAACTCCTTTTTCAACCTGCAACTTTTAACTGTACCTGGTAATAGAGTCCCACTTGCACCTTTCTTTCTCAAAAGAGACCCGGATATTCGACGTAGTTGAATTGATGCATCGTCGCTCGTCTCGTCGTGGCCCGCGGTGTTGTCGCCCCGCTAGTTGCTCCAAAATTTGTCAAGATATGATTGCCCTCCACCGTCAAGTGCTCTGGAATGGAACAAACGGTGCACGCGACTGGACATATCCAACATGAAGCCGGTGATACGAAACCCGCACGTGCGGGAAATCGGCCATCTCCGTGGCTCTCATCCCGTCCAGTCACCGAGGGACCTTTTTAAATAATACCGAGAGGCTTTGAGTTGAGGGTATCCATATTCAGATGCATCGATGATCAAGTGGTAATGTTGTTGTGGTTGTAGATTATCGTCGTAGTAGTATGGTTCACCCTATGACTATATCGGAATCCCCGTCGCTCTTTTCCGAAAGCATTTTTGGTTCTCGGAAACAACCAGGCCAGAATCGCCACTACCACGGCAGTACCGCCTACGCCGACTCCTACGCCGATGCCAACTTGTTGGTCTTTTGTGAACTTGAATGGTCCGTCCTCTTCTCCTATGCCTGATGAACTGGATGTGTTGTTGGACGGGCCGGACGAACTTGGTGGGATCATGCTGGTCGAGGTCGAGTTTCGTGTGGATGGTGTGGGATCTCCATCTGTGCCATTCCGATTGTCTTTACCAACTGGTACGACCGTCGTGGATGAACCTGACAAGGTGGATGGAGGAGGAGACGTTGTCGGGATCGACGTTAACGTGATTGGAATATTTTTGGGTAAGCTCGAGGACGCAGGTGCGGGTAGGGCAGGGGGAGGCGCTGCGGGTACTTTTCCTCCAAGTCAGCCATTCCTCTTCCCTTCATCCCCTTCTCCACTGCCTCGGTTGACAACTTACCTGGTGGTGCCGTGTGGTTGCAGCTATAAACCCCATCACATGTGAGACCGTCCAGTTTGTAAAGGCCCTTCAAAGTCTTTTGATAGCAATAAAATTCCTCGGGGTATCCGTTGTATCCGATGCCAGCGTATTGGCCTTCGCCAGACGTTGTGGTAATAGTAGCAGTGAATGCGACCCCAGTGGGAAAACGGCCAGTTACTTGACCCCCAGTCCAACCCTGCCGTCCACCTCTTTGGACATCACTGGTAACGTCATCTCGGTTGGGAACGCCACTAGGAGCGCCATTGTAGTATGCCATTTGTGGTGACTGGGCACTTGAGGATGACTTGCAGTTCGCGAGGACAACATGTTCGAGAGGGCGGTCGCCACGAACTTGGAGCCTGCGGGGGCCATGTTTCTGGGCTGCCTGGCCCGGCGTGGCTGGGGTCAGATCGGTAAGAAACGCCATGCCAGTTGAGACTACGGCAAAGGCAGCCGTGGCGGCCAAACAAAGGAATGACAACATTCAGAATCACAGTGATGAAGTAGAAGAGAAAATGGAAGCATGGCCATCCTCCATATCTTCCATGATGAAAGTTGGAGAGAAAAAAAAAAAAAAAAGAGCCGCACGAAAAGAAATTGTTTTAGGAATCACACCCAAAAAGGGGCACTGGGGGCGAAGAATATAGCATGAAGCACACACCCAGTGTTTTAACCGGGGATGGCGATTGCGTGCAGTCTGGTTTTAGCCAGGCCAGGTTGCGTTGGGGGAAGTTTGTACAACCTTCCTACAGCACAGCCCAGCTGGAGATCAATGGTAGCATGCGTTCGATTGGCTGCCTTGTTGCCTCCTCGTTGACACATGGAACGATTCAATTTAAAGCTTAAAGAGAAGGCTGAGCTTGAAAAAGATTAATGTTTCACCACTTTGGAATCAACAACCACCTATGCCCTTAATCACGTGACTCTTCAACACCTGTAATCAGTCCAGATCAGCCCCGGCTCAGCTTTGGCTAACATCTGCCCATTGAATAGCACAGTCTTCGTCCAAGGGCCCAAGAATGGCCGTGCAAGCAAGGTCTTGGGTTCGGGTTAGAGTTAGGGTTCCGGCCCCTCGGATCCCGTATTTTGTGTTTTTTTTTTGGGCCTGCTGCACTTAGAGCCCCTGCTAGGTATCGAAGTAGTAGTGTGGTTGTGGTTGGGAGGTGCTGTGGGACCCCCACTTCTCTTTCGTCGCCTAGCTAGATGAGGGCGGAACGCCTTCACGCTTCACAAACTCTCCCAACTTAGCCAGCAAGTTCGATCTTCCATTATTTTCAATCTGCGCCTGATTCTCATGCGTTGGCATCTGTAGCCTCTGGGTTTACTTCCGAAGGGCCTTTTTTCTTCGCCTTATTCCAGGCGTAAAAGCGCGATGTAGGGGTCACGACGAAGGAAATGGCGGGGACGCCGGCGTTGCTGCCCTCTTTTTGACCCTCCAAGCCCTTTATATTTATGTGAGAACGGGAGCTTTCCTTCATCTAACTCCCGCAGCCCGCGCTGGGGCTGAGCTTCGAGGATTTGACAGAAACTGGCTTTTAGTAGATTGATGAACCTTAAAGACCATCTGGTGTAGCGGCGAAGTTGTAACACGATTGAACCCATCCTGACTTGGTAGCTCTTGATCTTGCGGCGAATAGCGTCGTCGTCTCGAGTCTGATGGTTTGCTAGGCTCAGAGGCAAGAGCGCCGTGAAAACCAGCGCACTTACCCATCTGGGATCGATGTAAAAGATTCACATTACCTTACACGGTAACATAGGATCAGACACAAGATAGTACACTGAGGACGGTGACTGGGTGGTGTCGATGGGGCGTGGACGGGGGAGCTCCTCTATCGCCGCGATAGTGATGAGTGAGCCTTTCGAATGAGCCCCCCCAAATTCTTTCGGACAAGATGCATGGAAAATGGACATTTTTGACAATGAAATTGTGCGCGTAGAATGGGTGATGATAGAGACATAGAAAGTAGCCTTGGAAGTGCGGCTGAAAATTGCGCGGTGCGGCAGTAGAGCCTGAGGCGAGAAGAACGCAGGGATTTCCGAGGCGGGAGGCCCCCCCGACAGGTGGGTAATGCAGCAGCTGTCATGGAATGCCATTGGATGCCTGGGCCCTGCCCCCACCCAGTCTGCCCCGGTGGTGGCTGCCTGCCTAGAACTAGTAGTTCTCGGTACCTTAAGGTAGTGATGCTGCCCCATTTTCCCCAAAACCCACGATCTCAACTTCCCCCCGTTCCCGTGCCGCTTCCCCCGCCAAGAATGGGGCCCACGACCAACTTTACCATCGAGGTCCCGGTCGGCACCACCAACCACAACGACCCTCATCTCATCTGCACGCCAGCAACGCACACGGACCTGTTCGTCTTCTTCGTGACAAACTACCTCATCCACGCCGCCTCCCTCCCAGCCGTCCCGGGCGAGACGTTACGAGAAAAACTGTTCACGGCCGTCAACGCCCTCTTCATCCCTGGCTTCGGCGCGGGCCGCACCATCCGACACTTTGCGCTCCGCCCCAAACTCAAGCACAAGCAATCACCGCTGCTCCAATGCGCCGCCCGCGCCGGTGCGCTCTGCATGGTCGTCCATAAGACGCTGATTGATTTCCGCCCACGCCACGCACCCCGAGTGAGCTGGGGCACGCTCCTCTATGATAGAGATTTAGAAAATACAATTGTCCCCACGACGCGAGTTATCCACGGCGTGTGCAAGCTCCCCTCCTCTGGCGAATACCGTCTCGCCGCCGTACCGTTTGGCACGCCGCTGCAGCTGGTGGATGGCGCCAAGAATCTCTGTCCAGTAACCAACTATAACGTCGCCAAGGCTCTGTTCTCGCTCGTCCAAGCCGTGGCGGGCAGCATCACCATCTACCGTGCCCGGGGCGATCAGATAGCCCGCTACGGCTATGGCGCATTTGGCCTGTCGGTGGTTCCCTATGTTTTCATGTCAGTCGTCAACATCGTCGCCTCGTTTCTCGCGCCCGAATATCCCGCCATGTACCTCGTGCGAACCCCTGATATGACGGAAGCCGAGAAACACGGGGGGGAGTTTAGCGGTATCGTTGCCCAAGTAGACACGACTACTCCTACATCTGCTGGACAAGACACGATTAATCCTGTGCTCTTTTTGCAATATCCTTTACGTTCGTTCATCATCTGGCTTGTCTTGGTTGTCTCGCCCTTGGGTATCGTGGGCGCATTATCTGGGTTTCGTACTGGCTACCAGGGTACATCAGTGCAACGAGGGTGGATCATGTCTTGGCTTGTCGTAGGATCTATTTCGAGTTGTTTCCTATTGCTCTTCAAGTCTTTCTTTATAGTTGATGCCGAGCCCGTCGAGAAGAAGCAGTATAACTGGGCTCGTTGGAGGTCTGTAATAAAGGATGGGTTTATTCTGTTCCTCCTTATTAGTCCCTTCTGGGTACCCGCTATTGGGGGAATGGTCATTGTCACCCAGGAGTTGCGTGAATATGGTATATGTCAGCGGTTCGACTAAGGGGGAAAAGGGAGAGATGCCCCAGCTTTGGATCATACTCATAGCATGTCAGCAGCGCGTCAGTAATAAATGATAATAATTACTCCACATCACTAAACCCCAATCTATTACTTTAAACCAGGTATATTAAAACTCCACCTTTACTTGATCTATAACATTTAAATCTCACTTTATCCCGTACGTTATAAGCCAAAAGTATATATTAGAAATATTATACCTATAGTAGCTTGAAATCTTATATGTGTTTCATACTTTCCTTTTTAAATATTTAAAAAGGGGATTAAACTTCACATCCTTTTGAGCAGAGTATATATTAGGTCTTTATCGGGCCAGGGTACCTACTTATAAACCCTCCCACTAACCTTCACTCGTGCATCCTCGTTGTCGAGATGAGTACAGGTAGAAAATGCCAAATATCCCACCTCATCATCTGGTCGAACATCTCGAATCTGCACCTTTAGGTCCTTTAAACAACGCGCCAGATCCGTACTATCCATAAATCCACCACCCTCTGGAACCTCGACATATGGCGAGTCTCTTGTCAAACTCGAGACATAACCCAAAATATCAGGTCCGCTAACCGTCCTGTTGAGAAACGCGCCCACGCCAGCCTCGATGATCATGACTGCACATGCTAGCACAAAAACTGCCCACCACCCCCAACGGCAAACATATACCACGCGATTCACAGAAACGGTCGCTACCGTGGTGCTATTTGGAAATGTACCCAGAGGGCGGTTATCGTTATCAAGACCTTGACTTGCACCTACAGCTGCCGAGGTCGATCCATTGGAACTCGTGCCAGTAATTCCCGAGAAATCCACACTCGCAAGGTAGTAACTATTCACCACCTGGCCCAGACGAATCGACAGGTCGCGCAGCGGGAGTTTGAATAAATCCACCCGTACCCGGTACGTGTTGGCGAGAGGTACAGTGGGGTGACAAAAGTATCGACCCAACCCCACATTTGCATTTTTCCAACCCACTACCCCTATACTTGAAAGCTTTGCAGATATACCAGTTATATAGCAAACCCCATACAAATTACATTTCCAGGATACTAAGAAGCAGAGCTTTCAAATGAGACTAGTTAGTACTTAGTATACCACCCATCGGCCTCAATCACCGCCTGCAACCTCTTCACCATCCCCAAAAGCAGCTTATTTAACATCTCTTCATCAAGACCCTCCCATACGCAAATCGCAGCGTAAATCAGCTCTCTTTTTACAGCATCGTTCTTCGGAAGGTCAACTAAATAGGGAAACTCCTTCGTTATATCTTCCTTTAGAATCTTCCATACGTTTTCGATAGGGTTAAGGTCAGGTAAGTAAGCAGGCCAATCCACCAACTCGACCCCGTTCTCTTAAGCCCATTCTACCAACCAATTTTAAACTATTTTGCAAAAGTATGTTAAAGCGTTATCCTGGATAAAGATAGAGCCTGGCTCGCAAATTGTAGGGAGGTATTCTTGCAAAGTTTCGAGTATAATCCGGCCGGTGACTCCACCCCCCTTAGATTGAGGGTTTCCAAATAGAGGCGCAAGAGTAGTACGAATTTTAAAGCTAAACGCAGCCCAAAATATCTAAGAATGGCGAGTTAACTTAGCCTTTAGCTGTACGTACTTGGGGTTAAGGCGATCTTCGCTCTGCAAGTAGTTAAAAAAAGCTATTTAGGGTAGTATTAAGCATACCTTTGGCTTAAAAACCCAGACCTAGCGCGCGCCATCTCCACGCGCAATTGTAGACTCATCGGATATAATTAAACGCTTCCACCAATTTAGAGGCTTCCGTACGTATAATCTAGCGAAGGCTAACCTTTTTTCTGCAAGTCTTTCGCTTAGTTTTGGCCTCCTAAGGGCGCGTTGGTACTGGATGCCCTGTTGGATAAGTTCCCTTGTAAGAGTACGTACAGAACAGGTTAAACCTGCCTCCTTAATAAGCGTTTTGTTGGAAATGAAAGGATCTTTATTAATCAAACGTAAAACAACTCAAATATCGCGTTCTAAAAGGATACGTAGCCGGCCAGAGCGTAGTTTTAATCGACCTGAAGTTTGGTCCCAATAGCGCTTTACGATACCGGAAACGCTATTCGGAGGAACACCCTCTTTTACCCACAACGCCGCTTTTGATAGGCCCAATTACCATCCCTGAGCAACTCTGGCCCTCTTGTAAGGAGAATATTCCAATTTCGGGGTATGCATTTAATTGTATGCTTGTCCAGAAAGGCGGCAAAATAGGTGGGTGTGGGAGGAAAATGCGACGCAACACAAACGCGTTGCATATGCGGGGTTTGGGTCGATACTTTTGTCCCCCCACTGTAGTTGTTGTGCCATCGCACTGTGGCATCAGCGCAGTGCTGTTCAGCCCGTTCCATTTGCTCATCCCACTGCCGCATCGGGGTTGCATTGTAGCGAGACCCGCGACCGATACACTTCCGCATCAAAACTGCTGGACACGGACCAGCCAGCAGCACCCAACCTCCTTGACAGCGACAGCGACAGCGAGGGCGACAACAACGGATTCCCACAAAGTATTGACCGCTGCCTGCTTCATTCTAGTAATCTACCGGATAAACCACGGCAATCCCTCGACCTTGGTCCGGGCAAGTGCGTTGAGCTCTCGCCAGATGAGGTCACGGCTATTTTTAGGCGGCTTGTCGGCTGCCTTTTCCCGCACCGGCAGAATTGTCGTTTGCTGGACCCGACCAGCATCACGCTTCGTATCTTGATCCACCACCACTGCCGTCATCAATATCTACGGAGGCAAGCTTTGCTTGAATCCCGTAAACCACGCTGGGAAGGTTCGCCGAGACCTAATCTGGCCATCTTGGCTGGTCCTCCTCCTGAGTTCCGAGTGTCCCTGCAATCCACTGTAGCCAGTCAGCAGCTCACTAGGACACCACTGTGCGCATTGCTGAATAGGCGGTCTGCTTAGCGTCCAGTACCGCCGCATGAAGCAGCAAATCACGGCCAATCGCTTTTCCCACTGCAGCCAAAGTCACACTTGATCCTTGTCAGCACTCAGGTCACTCGCAAACACCAGCACAAAGACATTTGGATGTGGAAGAAGGCTTGATTGACTTATGCTATTGAGGAGGAAAGAAAAAATGTCCCTGACAAGAAAAGGGAAAATAATAGAAAAAGGAAACAAGGGAGCAAGAAGATCTTTTGGAGGGCCCTCAAACCTTCGCCCCGGTTTCACGAGTGGCGCAACCGTCCCCGCCTTAACACCACCAATGTCCGGGAAACCGATGCACAGACCGGCTACCCCCTTTTTGGCCTCTCATTAACAGCCACTCCGCAATGCTGGCTCTGCCTGTGCCGCAACCGGTCGCCTAAACCTCCGGCCCAATGCAAGTCATCACCCATCACCACGGTTCCCTCCCTCCTCCGCCCACCCCGCCGACAAGCAAGCCGCTTATCGCTTGTTGCACTGCCTCCAGTTGATGTTGATCTGCTGGGTGAAGGCGATGGTAGCATCGTCGTCGGTGATCTCACCGCTGGCCGAGCTGTTGGTGCTGGTCAAGGCAATGCGGTTGTTGATGTTGAGGATGCCGTTAGCACCGCACGGCGCCCAGATATAGCTGGCAGTTGGGATCTTGTCGTTCTTGGTGTACACTTGGCCCTGAGCCCAGACGCCGCCACCCTGGATGGACGTCTGCGTTGTCGTGGTGGCCGACGCGTCTTGGCTGAAGTAGTACGTGCTGTAAAACGTGCCAGTAACGCCCTGCTCGAGCTGAGCATAGCCGTGGTATGTGCTGTCGACAACGGAGAACTGGAAGCCGCCGGGGTACTGCAGAGCTTTGGCATCAGGATCCTGTGTTGTTTGCATCAAGGGCAGGGGTGTCAACATACCTTGAGGTTCAAGTGGAGCTGGCAGTTCTTTGTCTTGAGGGTCGGGCTCACACCAGGTCCGATGTAGGTCTGGAAACCATCGAAGCCAAAGGTGACGACCTGGGGCCATGTGTCAGCTGTGGGTCATTCTCGTATCATCAAGTGGGTTTAGCTTACCGTCTTGTCGGGCGAGATGCTGGTTGACACGGTGCCTTGCGGGCAGCCGTTGCCCGAGAAAGTAGCGCTCACGATCTGGATGTCCTTGGGGTCGGGCTGATCAGCCCAACCATCAGTGTTGGAGCCGCCGCTAGGTCCGACGAGGGGGCTCGCGAGAGCGAGGGCGGGAAGGAGGAAGGCGACCGAACGCATTTTGAGATTGTCAAACTTGACCTGATGGAGATCTTTGAGGCTGCACTTTGCTCTGGAAGGCTGGAAGGCGGCGTGGTGATGAGAAGAAAGGAGGTCGACAACATCGTGGATTCACCCCGTACTTATACCCCTTTTCCCGTCTGTCCGCCATCACGGTCCCGGCCGGTGTCGCCATGTCCTCTGGGCCCTTGCAGACAGTAGGCCCGCAAGTTTCCCGGCTGCGGAGGCAAAGTACAAAGCACAGAATCTCGGCTTGGCGGTCTTCGGCCTGGAGTTGTTAATTTGTCGTCGAGATTGCAGTCGCCCACTCACAACCCCGCCAGCAGCATGGCTCGATGCGTCTCGCCTTTCGACGGAAACAAGAGGGCGCTTGGCCATCTCCGGCGGCCATTGTCGTTTACAGACGGTAAAGGCCGAATTGAGGGTCGAGACAGGTGCGTTCTTACTTCTCAGCCTCCATGGTCGCAGTACGCGAATTTGCGGGTGAAGTGAGGATAAATGAAACACATATTGGGGCGGCACGCCCGACTCTCAACGGCTCGCCTCAACAGGGCAAAATCACGCCGACGGTCGCCGCGCCGAGGCCCTGGCCGTCTTTTCCATCCTCCCCTTTCCCCTCTTTTCCCCTGGTCGAAAGACCGGTACGGGCTCCGGCAGGCCGCACCCCCTTTTTTTAGAAACCCGCCTCCAGCTTTTTGGTATTGCTGTTTTGGTGGCTAACTCCATTGCAGATCGGATCGAGACCAAACCACTTTGATATTGTTTTGTTATTGACGATGCATCGCCGCGCGATGGCGAGACGGCCCTGAGCAGTGGATCGAGTTCCGGGGAAACCAGGCCATCAGTGGCGACAAGAGGACGCGAAGCGGCTTCGAACCGAAAAGATCTTCATGCTCGCTTTCCGGATTCATGCTGCCACCCAGGAGCTAGACCCGGGCTAGTGACGGAGGCAAAATCGTGATGGTTGATGCGCCGCGAAACACCCTCTTGACCCGAGCCGACGCAACCAGGGAAAAACCATCATCGACGACTGGACGGCCGCCAATCCCCCGCGCTCACCAGGAGACTGGACGCGGGGCTCTGTGCATGCTGCTATTTTTGTGGCGAAGCCAGGGGCCGTAGATTAAGCTTAATTGACGGCTCACCAGGAGTTTCCCGGAGGACCGCCTGCTGAAGGCCTGCAGAGGGCAGCGTATCTGCATCCTGCTCCCGTCATATCCACAAATCAAGCAGGCAAGCAGGATACACTCAGAATTCACCAGTCACCTGATGCCATTATGGGGACTCTTTGGACCATTTCATCTCACCATTTCCCCCGCATCAGCCGTGGCCATTTCGAGTGGTTCGATGGAGACTCCCAACCCCTGGAACTTTGTCTGTGTACGCCAGGTTCCTTCGTCAAGACCAAGGCGGCAAAACTGAATACGGAGACTTGCCAGCTCCAGCACGAAGGGTATTCCCGGCTGTCGATATCATCTCATTCCTATGCTGCCGGCTCAACTGTGCCGTCCCTGAGGCCGCTTCCTCTCCCTTTCGCCCACTCCCATGCCTCCACAAACGCCATCAATGCCCGGGAGGGTAGGACACACTGTGTGGCGATTGGTTCCAAGAACGAGGCTCTTCGGAGATGCATGTTCATTTGCGGGGAGGCGAAAAAGTCCCGATTTGGCCACCCCAGCGACCCCAGACGGCTGCAACTCCCAGTGTTTGTCCCGGGCTCAACGGTTGCTGATCAGGAAACTGGGCCGAACCTGGCTAGGCCGGTCTTCTCTTGCTCCCTGTCCGACAGATGGGAGGTTTCTTCGATGCCACGTAACGTCGACAGCTAGCTTCCAACGTGGTATCTCGAATGGCTCCCTCACACGGACGAACTGCCCCCGGCCAGGGACAGCGTTGCATACCGTCTTTCTGCACAGAACGAGCTCGCAAGGTCCTTCGGCCGCAGCTCGGTGTTACCCTGTCGTGGTCTTTCGGAAGGGATGCCCCACAGTTTGTGACGCCCCAGCCAGGAACTCGGGTTCAGGTCGAATTTGGCCCCCCAGGGCCATATCCCAACCGTCAACTTGGTTGCCCTGTCGAGCTGGGTAAACAACGCCCACACCCGCATACCCTTGTCCCGCCTCTCTTCCCCTTTCTGGTGCCCCACCCTCTCACTCCCGGCCGAGGCTGGCACGGCCGAGCTGAAAGTTGCCATTTCTCCCCGTTCTGCATTCATGGGGTTGCATTCCACCTGCCTAGACGGTTGACCCAGCAGGCCAGCAAGCCACAAACGCAACCGTGTGACACCCACACAGGCTGTAGACAAACCGAATCGGGTACCGAACGAGGTACCGGCTTGCCTCGGCTGCTCGGTTGGTGCTGCTACCGCCGTTGTCCAGCCCGAAGTCGAGACCTCAACAATGTATCCGGCTGCTATTGGCGCGCCTTCTTCCGTGTTATTCGCCGTCTGGGCCGCTCCGCATCTTCTTTTGCACCTGGTTGGGCCTTGAAGGGGACGACCAGAATAGCTACAGATAGATGACTCTCCATCTGGAGCAATCTCGTCGAGCCGGGTACGTTGAACCGCATTGCATGGCATATTCTTACATGAGTTGCTGTATATGCACGCGGGTCACGGGAAGTCTGTCTTGGGGAATATGGGGCCGAGGCCCTGTATATGGAGTCGGCGAGGCAGACAGGTTGATTCGGTGGGAGGTGGCCGGATCGGATTGAGTGTTTGGCTGAGCGGCGCACGCATAGCAGTGGTGGCACCATCATAGGTAGGCTGCCTCACTGTCAAATTTGCGGAGGAAAACAAGAATCCAGAGAGGCTACCTAGAGAAGGGGAAGCAAGACATGTCGTTGGAAGCAAGACATGTCGTTGGAAGAAGACATGGCCGCCACCCCCGCAAATGTGGCACTGGGTGTGATCAATCGGTCACTCCATCCACGGCGAGGAAGACGTGAAAAGTCGGACGACGCTACACAGCTCCACACCCCACTCCAGCTGGCCTGCTGTGCCTCAGCTTTTCCATCACTCTTCCAATTACCACGCCAATCATCTTGGGCGCGCTTGGCGTTCCGTACCTGTACCTGGGGGCGCTCAAAGCCTCGTCCTTCCTCGCGCATCGGATCCCTATCCGCCGGGACAATCACATCTAATCGCATCTAATCTCGACACAGTTCCGCACTGGGGGGTGGGTATATCGCAGCACCGTTGTTCCGCTGTCCGCCGTCCACAGCATGTTCGTTCGTGCTGTCCGCTAGTTCCATGCAGCCTGGGTTTCCCAGGTTTCCCGCCTCCGCTTCCGCTTTCCGCTTCCGCGCTCTGTCTATCTTGGTTCGGTCTTGTTATCCGTTCAATTCCCGCTTCGTTTCGCCCGTGTAACTAACACTGCGCGCGTCTTGCTCATGTCGGCAGAGTCCAATACACCAGACACCAGACAGAATACTTGGGGCACGATATGGGAGCTACGAGGGAACTGAAACGATGCGATACAACACAGTTCAAAGGGAGTCATTTAAAGCAAGCGGTCAAGTCTGCTCTACAGTGGAAAAGGGCAGACGAAGCGAGGCAAGAAGGAAGGACCCTCCGGTTTCGAGATTGCACTTCGAAAGCGCGGTATATCGGCGTCATATCAGAGTCAGCAGATTGCATGAGACAGTCACATTGAGCCTTGAAACGACAATGAAAGACAAAAATGGAAATCACGACGTCTGTTCCATTGACTAGAGCTGACTAGTATGGCCGTTGATAGGTACCTACAGATGAATTGGTTGACAATGCACATGCTCTATAGCAGATAATGATATGCAAGGCTACAGACTGGCAGCAAAGGACAGGACAGATACAAAGCAGCGCACTCAAGTCTCAACTTGCTTGAGGATGCCCTCGAGATTGATGCTCTTGGGTCGTTCAATGGGCAGACCCAGAGCGCGATCCCAAATCAGCTGTGCAAGAGGACCCAGACCACGTGAAACGCCAAAGGTGGCGGTATAATACAGAGTCTCGTGGAAGCCGTAGTGGTGGAAGAGGACGCCTGAGCTGCTATCGACATTGGGGTAGGGGTTCTTCGTCTTGCCGTGCTTCTTGAGGACCTCGGGGGCGATGCGGCTATTCTTCTCCACGAGCTGGAAGACGGGGTCGTTAGCGATCTCGGGCCGAGTGGCGGCGTAGTCCATGAGCGCCTCGAATCGCGGGTCTGGCTTGCGCAACACGGCGTGGCCGTAACCGGGAACGACGCGGCCCGAGTTGAGCGTCGACCACAGGTAGTTGGTAACGTCCTCGTCGGTGTAAGAGGCGGGGATATTCTCCTTCATTTGCAGAATCCAACGGAGGACCTCCTGGGCGGCGAGACTGCAAAACTGCTGTTAGTCCTCAGTTGCCCGGACAAGAAACCGTACTCGTGTTCAAACTTACCCATGGAGAGGCCCTGCGAGGCCCTGCAGACCGGCACTGTAACTGAGGAAGGGGTCGCTCAAAGCGCTGCCGACAAGATGGGTGGCGTGGGCAGAGACATTGCCCCCTTCGTGGTCACCGTGGAGAGCGAGATACAACCTCAAAAGATCCTGGAAGTTCTCGTTCTGCTTTCCACCCTTGCCCAACATGGCGGCAAAATTGTAGGCCCAGTCCTGCTCCAGGTCGACCTCGGCAGGGAGAGCGCCGCCGCCCCGGTACGAGTTCTGGTAGATCTTGGCGGCGATGGTAGGCAGCTTGGCGAGCAGCGAGATGCTGTCGTCAAAGGTCGGCTCCCAGTAATCGGTCTTGTTGAGGCCCTTCTCGTACGCCTTGGCGAACTTGGAAGTGTAGTTGAGCGCTGACACTGCAATGGCGAACTGGGTCATAGGGTGCAGATCCGCGGGGAAGTCGTCAAGCATCTTGCTGACGAAGGCAGGGAGCTGGGCCTGCTCGGCGAGTTCACGCGAGAACTGACGCACCTGATTGACCGAGGGGACTTTGCCCGTCAGGAGAAGCCAAAACATGGCCTCGGGAAGCATCTCTGTGCCCGACTTGCCCTTGGGCAACTCCTTTTGGCAGTCCTTGATGGTGCGGCCATGGAAGCGGATTCCCTCGTTGGCGTCAAGAACCGACCCTTCCCAGACCATGGCCTTGAGCCCGCGCATGCCGCCAATTGTGTTCTCCACCTTGACCTCGCCAATGACCTTAGAGCCATGGGCCTTGACCTTCTTGAGAAGCTCGCGCTTCGCGGGGATCACTTCTTTGAGCGTCGTCTTGAGATCGGGTTCGGCCGTGGCATAGCATCGTCTCGCGAAGACATTAGTTACCGGAACGGCTGCAATAGGCTAAGCTGTGTTAGTCGAAGCAATTAGATATCGGCACCAGCCAGACACTGGTCGCCAGGGAGAGAAGACAGGACATAAGACTTACACGCAGAGATCCGCCCAGAGCCCGGGACCCTTTTCTCAAGTTCAATGCCATGCTGCCGTTTGAAAAGAATGCCCAGAAGAGCCGGTTGGAAAGCTGCGGTGAGCTTCGTATGTAGGATGGAGCGACACTTGAGACCGAGGTAACAGCTAGAGCTCCGACTTGCAGGGGCGAGGGAGCCGGTGGCGCACGCCAATGCGGGGGTTCCTTTCCAACACAAGCGAGGGATGCTGAACTCGTGGGAAACCGGTCAGAGACAGCGACCAGATGTAAGTGGCGTTCCGGGCGTCTTTTTAAGCCTAACACGCCTCAATTATGAATAAAAAGATAGCCAGTGGAAAAGGGAATTCAACCTGATCATCACGTTTTCCCAGTCAAGTTGTCTTGGAACAAAAGTCAAAATCCCAAGGCTCTCACGTCACATTGATCTAGGATGAACCGAGGAAAGCCGTCATGGCCCCGCGCTCAACCCCTGTCTCCCCCCGGACAAACGGCGGAGTCAGCAGCAAGGCATCAAGCGATTGGCCAATGGCATGGCGGGGAGCCAAGATATTCCATGGACTCCTCGGCTTTATCGCCGCTGACAAAAAAAAATCCCGAGTCCCATGTCGCCGACCCGTCGAGCCGAGTCAGTCAGGACAGCGAAGGTTTGATGACTGAGTGCCTGGGTGATTCATGCTGGTACGATTTTTTGGCGCTTTGATTCCAAAAGGTTTCAGGGGCAGCAGATACTAAAGCCAATTTCCCCCCCTCCCATCCCCAGAAGCAACAGAGCCCTATCCTTCCGGCGAGACCGATTCCGGCGACTCGATGCTGCGCACTATAATTCCTCGATCGCCTGGCCGGGCCATATCGGCGCGAATTTCTCCTGTCTTGTATGTGCGTGTCTCGAGGCCATCGACCGGCCGTCTAGTCTCGACGACAACAGCGAACCGAATGGCGTCTCTCCCTCCAGTCTCTCCTCCCATCTCGACCGCCTTTCCCTCCGAGTCGTTCCAGCTCGTGCCGGAAGCCGAGAAAGCCGGTGCTGCCGAAGACGCACTCTTTCGTCAACAAGTAAAAGATGTGGAAGCGTGGTGGGCTTCGCCGCGCTATGCCGGCATCAAGCGCGACTGGACAGCCGCCGACGTGGTCAGCAAGCGCGGGTCGCTGCAGCAGTCATATCCCAGCTCGGTCATGGCGAGGAAACTGTGGAACCTCATCCGAGAGCGCGGAGCTGCTGGAAAGCCGATCCACACGCTGGGGGCCATCGATCCGGTGCAGATGACGCAGCAAGCGCCACATCAGGAGGTGCTCTACATCTCAGGCTGGGCTTGTTCGTCGGTCTTGACAACGACCAACGAGGTGTCGCCCGACTTTGGCGACTACCCTTACAACACGGTACCGAACCAAGTGCAGCGCATGGCCAAGGCCCAAAGCATGCACGACCGCAAGCAGTGGTTCCTCCGTTCCAAGATGACGCCCGAGGAACGCGCCAAGACACCATATGTCGACTATCTCCGCCCCATCATTGCCGATGGCGACACGGGTCACGGCGGCTTGACGGCGGTTATGAAGTTGGCCAAGTTGTTTGCCGAGAACGGCGCGGCCGGTGTCCACTTTGAGGACCAGATGCACGGCGGCAAGAAGTGCGGCCATCTGGCCGGCAAGGTCTTAGTTCCGACGGGCGAGCACATCAACCGGCTCAAGGCGGCGCGTTTCCAATGGGATGTCATGGGTACCGAGAACCTCGTCATTGCCCGCACTGACTCGGAAAGCGGCAAGCTGCTGTCTTCGTCCATCGATGTCCGCGACCACGAATTCATTCTCGGTGTTGCCGACCCATCCGTCGAATCGCTGGCCGAAACCCTAGCGTCCATGGAAGTTAAAGGCGCCTCGGGGCCCGAAATTGACGCCTTTGAGGCCCAGTGGGTCAAGAACACCAAGCTGGTCACCTTTGACGAAGCTGCAGTCGCCCATTTTCAAGCCCGCGGTGTCGATGCCGGCCGTATCGCCGAGTACCAGCGCAAGGTTAGCGAGGATCGCGACATGGGCATCACGGCCCGCCGGAAGCTCGCCAACTCCATCACCCCCAACAGCCCAGTCTACTGGGACTGGGACGTCCCTCGTACGCGCGAGGGGTTCTACCATTTCCGCGCGGGCATGGCGGCCGCCACCAAACGCGCCATCGCCTTTGGTCCCTACGCCGACCTCCTCTGGGTCGAGACAGGCGATCCCAACGTCCAAGTCTGCCGCGACCTCGGTCAGGCCGTCCGGTCCGTCTACCCCGAAAAGGGCCTCGTATACAACCTATCGCCCTCCTTCAACTGGATGGCACACGGCTTCACGCCCGAAACGCTCAAGAGTTTCATATGGGATATTGCGCGCGAGGGTTTCGTCGTGCAGCTTGTGAGTTTGGCGGGCCTGCACAGCACCGCCACCATCACCAGCGAGCTGGCGCGGAATTTCAAGGCCGATGGCATGGCCGCCTACGTGGAGATTGTGCAGCGGCGTGAGAAGGAGCTGGGTGTTGATGTGCTGACGCATCAGAAGTGGAGCGGGGCGAGTTATGTGGATGCCATTTTGGGGCATATCCAGAGTGGGAGTTCGGGGAGCAAGAGTATGGGTGAGGGGAATACCGAGGGGCAGTTTGAATAGGTGCTTGTTCAGGTCTGGTACGCGGAAGGCGGGGGGGTTATTACATTAGGAGGAGGGCATTCGCATTTGCATTCGCGGGCGTTGGGATGGAGTCCGGATGGGGGTTTTTCTTTGGCATGTATGTACCCCACGAACTAGGTTGACCCCTTGGAGTAACCTCCCTATTTCTTGTGCCTTTTGGCACTAATTAGTAAGGCGTTGTATTCTGCCTACTCTCTTCACGTCTCGCCTACTGCAGGCTATCCTTCAGTGCATTGTTCATCGGAGCCGGCGCCGCAGGACCCTCTGGGGTCACATAGGCCTTGGTCATGCCTCCGTCGACAACAAAATCATGGCCATTAACGAAGCTGCTCTCATCACTGGCCAGAAATACGACAGCTTGGGCTTGCTCTATAGCCTCGCCAAACCGTCCCGTAGGGAAATGAATCTCGCGGCGCTGGCGCTTGGGAATGTCATCCCCTAGCCAGTCTTGCAGCAATGGCGTATTGAGCGGTGCCGGGCACAGGTTGTTGAAGCGAAAGCCTTCTCGAACGTGCACAATAGCGAGTTCGCGCGTCAGGGCCAGCACTGCGCCCTTGCTAGCCGTATATGCTAGCTGAGGCGTAGCCGAGCCGACGAGAGCAACGACCGAGGCCGTGTTGATAATGGAACCCTTGGTCTTCTTGTGGCGCCGCAGCGACAGCACAGCGTGTTTGCTGCCGAACCACACGCCCTTTACGTTGATGTTTTGCGTCAGGTCCCAGATTTCTTCGGGGGTGCCAATGGCGTCATCGTCGCGGGCGTGCATGATGCCGGCGTTATTGAACATGACGTCGACGCCGCCCCAGCCGTCGAGCGATTCCACCATGGCCTGCACTTGGGCTTCTTTGGACACGTCGCAGAGCTGGGTGCCTTGAGTTAGTAACCCTTTAGGGGGTGGTAGAAGGGAGAATAAGCACCGTTGTCTCGACCCGCGATGCGTTTGGTACAAGTTGCTTGACCTTGGCGAGAGCTCGCTCCAACGCCTCCTTGGAAATGTCGGCCATGAGCACATTGGCTCCCTCCTTAGCAAAGAGAATGGCCGTCTCAAGGCCAATGCCTCTGTGTACATATTAGCTGGTGCTTGTAATGAACGCCTCACTGTGGTCCGGTGTTGGAGAAGGGGTAGTAGGTGTGGTGCGCTGGAGGATATAAGGGAATAACTGAAACAACATACCCTGCGGCGCCCGTAATGATGGTATTCTTGTCGGCCAAACGGCCACCAGCCGAGGAGCTCATGTTTGCTTGTGGCCTTTGAGGATCGACGGTGCTGAGAACTTAAGTTGCTGGTGCGGCTAGTATGGCGGGGCGGTTAGTCTCGGCGATTGGACGCTGGATGACGATGCCCCGCACCACGAATCCATGACGCAGTGACCCTCTTAGGCCCTCTGACAACGGCCCCTCCTGATTGGCTTCCTGACCCAGCCGTCCGAGAGCTTATCGTCCGAGGGAGCTTCCAAAGACAAGGAGAGTGACGACGGCGGCACTCTCGCTACAGCGCCCTTTCATAGCAGCCTGTCCCTTTCCGTGAGTCGCCGTCATTTGCGATATCCTTGGTGCTCCTCCCGCGACTCTCCATCTCTTGTTCGTCGTCTTCGAGACTCGCCTGTCAGCATCGCGAAAGGTACCCTCGAATCTCAACCCCACTTCTCCTGCCCTGTTCATCGACCGCAGCCGAAACCCCCGTGCGATATTCGATGGCCCCCAACGATGCGCAGTCTGCTGGCGATGGTGAAATAACATGCGAGAAGCTCAGTGAGCTTCTCGCCGACGACAACTCGGTCAAACTGGCGGGCATCGACGTCGACGGCATGCTCCGAGGCAAGCTCGTGTCCAAAAAGAAGTTCCTCTCCATCGCGGCCGAGGGGTTTGGTTTCTGCTCGGTGATATTTGGCTGGGATATGCATGACATGACATATATGCGCGAGTTGAAGATTAGCAACAAGGAGAATGGCTACCACGACTTGATCGCGATTCCAGACCTAAACAGCTTCCGCCGTATTCCCTGGGAGAATAACATTGCCTTTTTCCTTGTCAGCTTCCATGACCCAGATACCAACGAGCCCGTGTCGGCGTGCCCGCGGGGTTTACTCAAGGCCCAGCTGGAGAAGTTGGCCAGGAAGGGCTATGGGGCAATGGCTGGAGGTATGGGTTTTGCGTGTCCATCTTGCTCTGCCATACTAACGGCTTAATTGCGCAGCTGAGTACGAGTTCTTTCAGTTCAGAGCGCCAACTGCTTCAGATGGGCCCGCGTCGACGGCATCATACCTCCGCGATAATCCTCCGCACACGCTTCCGTCCCTGACTGAGGGCATGTTTGGATACAGCTTGACACGACCCGTACACAACCAAGACTACTACTACGACATCTTCAACACTTGCGAAGCGTTTAGGTGTAATATTGAGGGTTGGCACACAGAAAGTGGACCTGGTGTGTACGAAGCGGCTCTTGAGTTTGGCGAGATCGCACAGATGGCAGACCGCGCGTGCTTGTTCAAGTACACGGTCAAATCGGTGGCCACCAAGTACGGTATCACACCATGTTTCATGGCCAAGCCCAAACAAGGCCTCCCGGGAAACAGCGGGCACATGCACGTTTCTGTGGTAGACACGAATGGCAAGAATCTCTTTTTCCGTGAGAAGCCTGATCCCAACCCACCATATCCCGACGTTGCCCAGCTCTCCGACCTGGGCAGACATTTTTTGGCGGGTATCCTCGAAGGCCTTCCCGACATCATGCCCATGCTCGCGCCTACTATCAACAGCTACAAACGTCTAGTCGAGAACTTCTGGGCACCTGTTACGGTCTCGTGGGGTCTCGAACACCGCGCTGCTTCCATCCGACTGATCGCCCCGCCGACATCCAAACCCGGCGCTACACGATTTGAAGTCCGTGTCCCGGGCGCCGACACCAACGCTCACTACGTTCTCGCGGCCATTCTGGCTATCGGCTGGCGTGGCGTCGAGAAGAAACTCAAGATTCCCTGCCCCCCGCTAGGCAAAGGCGAGGATGTTGGCGGCGAGAACGATATGGGCATCCGGTTGGCTAGGAACCTACGGGAGGCGACAGACAGGTTCACGAGGGTGGGCAGTATTGCAAGGGAGGTGTTTGGTAACGAGTTTGTTGAGCACTTTGGTGGAACGAGGGAACATGAAATCCGTCTATGGGACGAGGCAGTAACAGACTGGTGAGTTTCTTCTCGCTCTATTCTAACCCAAATCCCCCCCCCCCCCCCCCCCCCCCCCCCCCTCCCTCCTCCTTCTCCTCCCCCCCCCCCACCCACCACCTAACCCC
>Ga0247760_1001147_pt1 | contig 26033 bp, 22 predicted proteins | sample UWRJL171409R4_FD_179936 | JGI IMG/M metagenome (GOLD analysis project Ga0247760, IMG submission 179936) | Plant litter microbial communities from Arlington Agricultural Research Station in Wisconsin, United States - UWRJ-L171-409R-4 | ecosystem: Environmental > Terrestrial > Plant litter >... | reverse complement strand
GCGTGCGCGTGTGTGTGGTGGCCTGGAGTGGTGGATTCTGCGTGGTCATTGTGGGTTTTTGAAAGAGGTATCTTTTTGGTGGAAGTTGCTAGAATAGTGACTTGGATTCGACAATTGCGTAATGTGGGGCCAACCCTGGCCACACCCCTGGAATTCACTGTTCTAACAATTCATGGGCTGGCGGAGGAGTAGAGTCATTGTCCCCTTAAAATCCGGGCTACCTTCCCCAACAGGCTTAGTGCACACTGACCCTCAAACTCTCTTTCTCTGTCCGCTGTTTTGTCAGTGCTCAAAACATCAGCTGCTGCGCTGCACTGTCCGCCTTTGATGTCACTCATGCAGACGTCAGCAGTCAAAATACAGATTAACGTTTGCCACGACACGCCTCACCCGTTTGATCCAATGGACGTCGGCGGTGCCAAGACTTCGAACGAACGTTGCGCAGCGTATCGATAACCAACCTGCATCCTGACAAATGAGAGCGGTTGTATTGATGGGACACAACGAAGCTCGGATGCCCAGAGCACCATTGCGGCGTGTCACGCCTTGCGATCTGGACTGGTCTACGCGGCCAGTCTCATCCACCCCCTGTCAGTGCAACCGCCAAGAGCCAAGAGCCAGGCAGGTTTGGGCGAGCGCACTTACAGGGACGCAAGATAAGAGCGCCGCCACGGACGACGATGATCTCATAACAACAAACAGGTCAGACCAACTCACCGCATACGGATTTCAATCGAGCGCGCGCCCTCAAAGATCCCGTTCGTTACGCTTTAATTGCGCACAGAGATCTCTATCCATTGGGCCGCTCCAACATGTAATGAGGCTCCAAGTTCACGATGCAAACGTCTCGTTTGACGAGGAGGAGCGGGCGTAGCTCACGGCCGTTCGTGGTCTCGCTCTTGCTCATCAGCTTACTCACCACCTACTCCCTATTAATCCGACGGTCGCCGGTCTTCAGGCCCCAATCTCATACTGTGACTCTCGGCTTGAGATTGGCCCACAAGCCAGATGCCGATTGTCGCGACGTCCACCATGCCGCCGACCAGTGCGCATTCATCCTTGCCAACTGCGAAGACGACGAAGCCGGCCTCCTTCACTACCTAAGCTTCTATTACTGTACCCTAGGGAACGCGAAACCAGTAGCCTTCATCATACTCGTAGTATGGCTGGGTCTGCTATTCACCACCATCGGGATTGCCGCCAGCGACTTTTTCAGCATCAATCTAAGCACTATTGCACGGGTGCTGGGACTTAGCGAGAACCTGGCTGGGGTGACGTTTTTAGCTTTTGGAAATGGGTCCCCCGACGTGTTCAGCACGTTTGCGGCTATGGGCTCAAACAGCGGAAGCATGGCCGTGGGTGAGCTTATTGGCGCCGCTGGCTTTATTACCGCTGTGGTGGCTGGGTCGATGGCGTTGGTTCGCGAGTTCAAGGTCAGCAAACGCACGTTCGTGCGGGATATCGTTTTCTTCATCGTTGCTATCAGTTTTACTATGGTGTTTTTGGCCGACGGCGAGCTGCACCTCTGGGAATGCTTCACGATGATTGGGTTCTACCTTTCGTACGTGGCTGTGGTTGTGGGATGGCACTGGTATACCGTAAGGAGGCGGCGCCAGCGGTTGAACGAGATCGCATCTCGAACGCATCTGCATGGAGCTGCTGGCCAAGGAAGCGATGACCTGGAGCCATATCGCGACATACCGGACGACGAGGATGCGCCGGTGGATCGCCGAGTGGTCAGCGCCCCTGAGCTCGCTGATATTAGCGTACTGGAGCGTGGCCCGAGGATTGAAATCGAGGGTGCGGGCGCATCGAGCAGCGCCGATGATGAGGACGAACAGCGAAATATGCACGCTGCCGCTGAGATGACCAGCAGCATGCGTGTCAACCGACCCCGCTGGGGACGAAGCAACACCACAATCACCCCGACGAGACCCAGCTTGGTGGGCGCGCTGGAATTCAGATCTGTGCTGTCGTCGTTACAGAAAGCTAGGAACATGCAACTAGGGCCACTTCCGGAGCGAATGTACTCGGACCACGCGCAGCAACTATCTGGGGCTTTGGAACGGTCAGCAACTGGTGTTCAGGACGCTCGAGGTCGCACCCGCGCCCACACTTCATCAGGAGAATCGCCCAGTGCTGGGAGGGAGAGAGCCCTTTCGCATGGAAACACCCCCTTGAATCTAGGCGGAAGCCATCCTTTCCCCGTCCCTGAGGCTATCCCCGAGGCCCCCGTTCCCGGTTTAGGGAGGACAGGGAGCTCTACAATTGACGGGATGCTTGCGCCACCAAGTCCTGCTATCCCAACGATGGAACATTCGGCACAGCAGTCTCAAACGTTGCAGCGATCTAAGCGATCTGAGCGACCTCAGCTTCAAATTCCAACTCTGTCAAGGGGTTCGAGCATTCGATCTTCACCATCACTCTCACCCTTCCCTGGCTTCACTGAGTCCCCCGGGGCTCTGACGCCATTGCCGCCAAGCGAAGACCCGACTGCTTTCATGTTCCCGATTCCCTCTGAGAGAAGACTCTCCAGTGCTAGACCCCTTGAGGACTACGAGACGCAGCCGAAACCAGTGAGCTGGTGGCCTTATGGAGCTCTACCACCCCCACATATCCTCTTGAGTACCCTCTTTCCAACGCTTCAGGGATGGAGAGAAAAGAGCTGGTGGGACAAAATCATCAGCTTAATATCAGTACCGAGCATCTTTGTCCTGGTTACTACTTTACCTGTGGCAGAGGCTGACACCGGAGACGATCCCAACGGTGGCCTGCACGGCATGCAGGAATCTATCCAGCCTGGACACACCTTACCTGTTCCCACACAAGAAACTACTGATGCGCCGCCCGAGGAGGCGGCATGGCAAGAGTTCCGGCGGCGCACGAGATCTATATCTTCCAGGTCTCCTCGTGCGCTCTCCCCACATATTCTACCTCTGGATGGCATCGAAACAGACGACGAAGTGGGTTCAGCGCAACTCACCCACCGGCCATCGATCAGTGTATCAGTCCCGCAATTGGCACAGTCGACCCTTGCCCAAGAGCCTGACGTTATTACGACGACGTCCATTGAGGAGGATCAGGGTTGGAATAGATGGCTTATTGTGCTTCAAATCTTCACCGGGCCCTTGTTCGTCGCCTTCATTGTTTGGGCCAACACATACGAGGATATGGAGAACCCAAAGCAGGCATTGTGGGAGCTGGCAGCATACTCGCTGGTCTTCTCCTGTTGTCTTCTTGTCGCCCTTCTCCTCCTGACGAGCCCCGACAAGAAGCCCAAATACCACTACGTTTTGTGCTATCTCGGGTTTGTGATTAGCATAGCATGGATCTCGACAGTCGCTGGCGAAGTAGTGGGAGTTCTCAAGGCGTTTGGGGTAATATTGGGTATTTCGGAGGCTATTCTTGGCCTCACGATCTTTGCAGTGGGCAACTCATTGGGCGATCTTGTGGCGGATATTACTGTCGCACGTCTTGGATACCCCGTTATGGCACTGTAAGTCACTGATGCATCATGTCGATTGTTGGGCTTCAAATGCTAACGAGATGGTAATAGGGCCGCTTGCTTTGGAGGCCCCATGCTCAACATACTGCTCGGGATAGGCATTGGCGGCGCCTGGATGGGCATGTCATCTGCAAACCAGAGACACCAGAAACACCCTGACCAGCCGCTTCATTACAAGCCTTACCGTATCCAAGTCGGCGGTACACTGATGATATCTGCGATTGGGGTGCTGGCAACCCTGATCGTGCTTTTGATCGCGGTTCCGGCAAACAAGTGGGTCATGAGCCGCAAGATCGGCTGGTGGTTGATTGGCATCTGGTCGTTCAGCACAGTTGTCAATCTGATTGTCGAGGCAACGGGCAAGTGGAGGGACGTGTCGTGATACCTACAGCAACATTAGCGAAGCGAATGAATAATTAACGGTACGCCGTTTGCGAATGCGAAACCTAAAACTCGGCTTGTCCGGCGAGTACATCCTAGTGAGGCGGGCCGCCGTGGATCCCCGACCCCAGCCGTGCTGAATTGTGCTCCGATCGGGCGGCCTCCCGACCCGCAGGGGCCGAAGAAGACTCCACTTTGGGGCGGAAGGACGCGCAAGCTGGGGATTTCTCAGCTGGGTCGGACGACGACCTCGATTTCGGGGTCCATTGGAGCGCATCGCGGGGTACGGATACTGGCTAGGCTGATCTGAGACATGACGCCATGGAACCGCTGTGCGCCATATCTTGGCCACAGCAATGTACGGCATGATCTAGACCGTTGGAGACGGGATCCCCGACCAATTTGACTATCGATGTGCAACTCCACTAGGGGGACAGCGCTTGCGTTCGTGATCACCTCGTTCGTTGTGATGGCGCAGGCTAGCCCTCAGCCTATCCGGGATGAACGTGGGAAGAGAACGGGACTCGGATGGTTCGATCATTGTCTGGCTCCGTGGATGGATATGGACCAGTATGTCGGCGGCCATTGGTGTCGTTGTACGCAGTATAAGAGTCGGTCTTGGGCCCCCTTTCCTTTGGCCAGGTCAACGCTTGGCTTTCTCCATACATACTCGTTACCATTATCAACCAAGCTTCAACTTTCATACCCTTAACAGTATTCCTTTCTCTCTACGTATCTGCCCATCATGTCCTTCAACATCGAAAAACTCGCTCTGAACAGCAGCAGCAACAACGACAACCAGAACTCGAATAATAACCAAGCAAATGCCGGCCAAGACCAGCAGTGGGCAGAAGTCGGCCAGTCAGTCAAGAAGGCCCTGGACAGCTACCAGACCAACGACAAGGTCGATTATGTCGAGGTTGGCGCGCTAGCGAGAAAGGCTGCGAGTGCGTACCACTCCAGCGGCGGGAAGATGGATGCCGCGGAGATCGGCAAGGCAGTTATTGCCGGCGCCATGGGAAAGGGCAACAATAAGCTGCAGGGCCAGGGCCAGGGTCAGGGCAAGAATGACGACGAGAAGAAGCCAAGCTCGACTGTAAGTCTTGACAATTTGCGTGTCTGTGAGTCAGTGAGTGGGAGATGCTGACGGTGGGACTTAGTATGGTGGTAGTAAGCCGCAGAGCGAGAGTGGAAGCTATGGCGGCGACAAGAAGGATGAGGAAGAGCGGCCTGGGAGCTACGGCCAGAGCAACGCCAGCAAGCCCGGTGGTTACGGAAATGATCGCAAGGACGACGAAGACAGCAACTCCTTCGGTGGCAAGAAAACATATGGCCAGGACAACTCCAGCAAGCCTAGCGGCTATGGCAACGGCCGCGAGGACAACGAGGATAAGCCTATGAGCTATGGCCAGAATAACAGCGGCAAGCCAAGCGGTTACGGGAATGATCGCAAGGATGACGAGGATAGCAACTCGTACGGTGACAAGACGTATGGCCAGAGCAACGCCAGCAAGCCTAGTGGGTATGGAAACGGCCGCGAGCATGACGACAAGCCTACTAGCTATGGCCAAAACAACTCCAGCAAGCCTAGCGGCTATGGAAGCGACCGCAAGGACGACGACGATAGCAACTCCTACGGTGGCAAGAAGACATACGGCCAGGACAGCGAGGACAAGAAGTACGATCGCCCCACTAGTGGCCGTGACGACGAAGAGCACAAGTTCAGCAGCTACGACAACAACTCAGGCCGGGACAGCAACCGTCCCAGCGCTGGCAGATATGGCGGTAATGACGAGAATACCAACAGCAGCAGCAACTACGGTAGCCCTGGCCGGGACTCAGATCGCCCCAACCAGAACAGTAGCAGCGAGAGCTACGGCAACTCCGGCCGGGATAGCAACCGCCCTGGGGCTGGCGGGTATGGTGGCAATGATGAGAGTACCGATACCAACAGCAGCAGTGGCAACTACGGTGGATCCGGCCGTGACAGCGACCGTCCCCGCCCAGGCGGTTTCGGGAGGGACAACAATAACAACGGTGATGATACCCAGCAGAGCTATGGCCAGGACTACTAGGTAGAGATGGAGATGGCAGAATGAGATACCAACAGTGCGGAATTGTAGTTGTTAGGTAGCTTTTGTTGTGGTGCGGACCAGCTTAGGAGAGCGTGAAATAACTCGAGTCACAGCTGAACAAGGAAATGATATGTGCGTGTTAGTGATGGGCTTTGGGTTTGATGTTCAAAGGTAAGCCAAGGCAAGGTAAGGTCAATCTAAAATAAATGCGTGAGGTGCACGCATTCTACTATGTCAAAATGGAGACGGGATCTGAAGGTATCGTGGATTAATCGTTTGCTCTAAGACTGCTGCGACATCAGCTGTAAGCCCTGCCGAAACCGGAACCCCGATGTCAACAAACATACCCCTTTCCAGCTTGTCCACGCAAACACACAGCCTTCGCACGGCGTCACGTCAAACCTGTCACACCAGCAATAAAGGAAGCTGACCTGCTTCTGCATCTTGGGTATCAACTCTCTGTTGCTTGCCAGCTATCCGGTCAATAGGTACCAAAGCTAGCTGTGCTACATTATTCCCACAATGAGCATACAAACAAACCCTTTATCCTACAAGCCAACGCTGGTGGTATATCCTCCGATCCATCGACCATATCATAGGTATTCATCACGCCAAAGCCGTGGTTGGCATCCCTTGTTCACCCAGCTACCTAAGAAATTAGTTATCTGTGGTTTCGATCATGATGAGGTCTCAATTCGTTCGAGTCCAGTCGCCTTTTTAACCCTGTTCCACTGTGCCATGAAAAAGAAGGAAAAAAACGTCGCTTTCCATAAATGACCCAAATCCCAGTGTCCTCTAGAATTGCTATTCGCCCAAGGATGCAAACCAAATCTTTTTTCGCCACGCATAAACCCCGCTTCCCGTGATAGAGAGTTCCTGCGTGCATGTTTCTTGCCCGCCGGTTTCTCGCCTGCCAGTGTCTATTAAGACGCCGGATTCTAAATGCCGCTCAAATATCAACCAAATAAACCACATAGGTATTAGCGCCAGCACACTGCCACATCAAATACTGCCGCGAGGTAACATGTTGTGCTTGGCCACCAGCTCTTCTATCTTCGGAATCAATTCCGGAATGCGAAATGGTTTCGATATCACGTCGTCCTGCCAATCTCTCTGTCAGCTCTCGAAGGTCTCACAAAAATAGGAGGGATAACTCACCACCCCAGCGGCCTTCGCATTCTCGATTTGCTCAGGCCTCGCGTACGCCGTGACTGCAATGATGGGGATGTGCTGTGTGAGCACTCCTAGGCTCTCCAGCCTTCTGATCTCCCTGGTGCAGCTCATGCCATCCATGACAGGCATCTCTAGGTCCATCAAAATGACAGAGATATTGCTCTTGTTCTCCTTGTCGCCACTGCTGGCAGCCAGCGTCGTCCCCGGCAACGATTTATCCATCGCTGCCTTTTCGTCGTCCCAGAATCTTGAGCGTCGCAGCGCCTCGAGCGCCTCGCCGCCGTGGTTGGCGACGAGAGTTTTGTTGCCCGAAAGCTGCAGCTGCCGCTGCAACACCTTTTGGTTCACCAGGTTGTCCTCGACAATCAGAACGTCGAGCATCTTGGTGGGGTCAGGATTCGCCGGGTGTAGGTTGTATCCGGCCCCGGCGGGCTTGACCCCCGGCTGCGGGGGGACCATTGCCGACGTCAGCTTGGACTGTTTGAGCCGGGGCATCGCCGCATTGTCGGGGAAGCCCTGCTCCGGGATGTTTGCTTTGCGGATCTTGATGTAAAACGCAAAGGTGCTGCCTTCGCCTTTCTGAGACTGGACACCAACCTGGCCACCCTGCATCTCGGTCAAGATGCGGCAGATAAAAAGCCCCAGTCCCGAGCCTCCATACTGGACGTGGGTTCGTGGGCTGACCTGGGAAAAGCGCTGGAAGAGGGTGTTCTTTTCTTTATCATCCAGTCCCGGTCCCGTATCGGTCACCGCAATATGCAGGAAGAGTTTCTCGCCATCACCCCACTCCGCCGCGTCGGTAAGATCGTTTTGATCCGTACGCCGCGGTGGAATGAAAGAGAGGCCTTCGGTACTGCCGTCTGTGGATGCCCCGAGGCTGATGACAATGGATCGTGACGGCCGGCCTTGAGTGAATTTGATGGCATTGGTCATCAAGTTGATCATAACCTGTCGTAGGCGCGAGGGGTCGAGCTTCACCCAATCCACAGCTAGCTTGTTGAAGGACTCCTCGATCCGGAACCCCCCCTTGATGTTGTGCGACCCGAGCTCCGCCTCGAACATTTTCAGCACGTTCTGCACTACCTTCACAGGCTGCACATCAACTGGCGTGACAAGTAGCAAATTCGAGTCAAGTTTCGAGAGCGTCAGGATATCGTCTACGATCCGCTTCTGATGGCTTGCGCAGAGCGAGATGGTATTAGCCGCCTCCACGCAGCTTTCTATCAGCAGATTCAGCGTCTCCGGGGTGTGGAACGATGCATCGCTTGTCTTGTATCGGTTGAGACAAGAAGAAATCTCGTCGGCACACTGCAGAATTGCGCTGAGTGGGTTCCGCATCTCATGGCTTGTTATGTCGATGAAATTTTCCTGCTGCCGCTTCAACTCAACTGCTTCGTCCCGCCTCCGCTTCTGGAAGTCCTCGGCCCATTTTTGCTGTCCAATGTCGGTGATGCAGCCAAAAATGCTCTTTAAAGCACCCGATTCGTCTTTTTCTGGGTATGCGCTCATCAGTGCCCAGTTGTCGACCGAGTGGCCGTCCTTCAGCAGCCGGGAGCCCTTGAATCGGAATTCGTGTGTGACAGCCAACTTCTCTTCAACGAGGCGGCGCCAAATGCCCTCGACCCCGGCACGATCCTCGCCCCGAATGCTCTGCATCCATTCATCGGGTGCGGTTCCGCTCTTTTGGTGGCCCGAAATCTTCCACCACATCTCGTTACAATACGTGATGTGTCCACCACCGTCAGTAATGAACATTCCCACCGGGCCGAACTCTGCCATTCTCGAAAACCGATATTCATGCTCCACCGCTTCCTGCGTCCGCAGATGGAGCTGCATCGAGAGCTCTTGTCGATCCAGGGCAGCGAGGCGCGCAGCTCTCATGTTCCGTTTTATCTCCTCTTCAAAAAGCACGACGGATGCCATCGAAGTAGCCAGCTGCCGCGAGAGCAGGTTTACAAAGAGTTCGTAGTCAGCATCGTACCGACGCCGAGGGTTGATACCGAGCACGATAAAGCCAACCACCGAATCCCCAGCAGTCGTTGGATGCACTGGGAAGACAACGATAGTTCGGGAGGGATCCCCAAAGCCTCTCCATGCGAGCCCCTCCAGCAAGTTGCTCGGAAGAGTGCCGTCCTCTTCGTTCAACACGATGGGCCGAGTCAGATCGGACATAGAGTCACGCATGTACGGCGCAAATCCCTCCTCGCTCGACTTCAGGTCAATCAAGGAAACGGCGCTGGGGTGGCCAGCCGGAACGCCCAGAGAACCTTCGAGCACGATCTGGGGAGGGTTTAGGAGGTTCCCTGAATGCATAGATGACACCTCACTCCCGGTGCCGTCGTCGACTGAGTAGATCAGGGCAAATGGAACATCGATTTCGTTGTATTCCAAGCCCTCCAGCACCTGGCCCCAGAATCCCTTCACGTCGCGCGCAAGCGCCGCCTTGACGCCAATTTCGCGCAGAGTTAGCATTCTCCGCTCGTTGATCTTTCGTCGGGTATTTTCAAAGGCCGGGTTGTAGACGGCGACAACGTTGCCGTCGCCTCCGACCAGAGGTATCAGCGCCCAGTTGAAGTACGTCTCCTCCAGAAATCCATGCCGAGTGAGAAACAGCAAGTCGTCGTATTTCATGGTCGCATCTCCGTTACTCCAAGCCCCCTTCAACACGGGCTCTATTTCGCTCCAGATTTCCGAATACGCGTCCTGGTATCTCGCTCCCATCATGCGTGGGTGTTTCTCGCCTGCAAGTCCGACATATGCCTCGTTGTATATGGCGATATGATCCTGTCCCCAGTACATGGCTGCTGGATGGGGACTTCCCATCATCATATTCGACAAGATCCGCAGATCTGGAGACCAGTCCTCAATATGGCCAAGGGAAGTAGACCCCCAGTCGACGGATCTCGCAAGGCGATGGTGGACGCCAAGATTTGGGTCATTAAGCGGTATTCGTGTCCAGTCAAAGGTCGTCTCGAGTTGAGGGGGGAGCGAGGATGCAAAAGACAGTTCATCGGCCGGCGTCACGAGTTCACCCATCGCCGTGCCTGGTCGACTACCGGGCACCGAAGTGGCGCCCGTGCGAGCCGTCGACGGCGATGCAATGTCTCCTACCAGCCCAAAGTAATCAGCCTCTGGAGTATCGTTTTCAGGTCGCGCGGTCTCTTCGGGCCGCCTATAACAATCCAACGATGCAAGCGGCAGTATGCTCGGGGATGCTGGGGTGTCGGCAGCCAAATTCGAGTTCCCACACACGAACCGGAAGCGTTTTCTCAGGGTTGAACACGTCCAGTTGATTCCTCCGTATTCGAGAGACTGTGGCCATGAGCCCGGTGACTCCTGATCGGCTCCATAGGCGATAGCCCATGCTTTAAAGCGGGAAAACTCGCGACGGTGGCTCGGATCCGCGGTATCGGACTGAAGTTGTTCTAGGACATCGCGCGCGGCTCTCAGCGAAGCATTTGCATACGCCATGTGTATTGGGCCGGTGTCGAAGTTCGCAGCATCTTCGAGATCGATAATAAATGCCGGTCTTGGGTCGATTTCCAGGAACTCTGTCAGCCCTATGCCGTGAACAAGCTGAATGGACGACGTCGAGGGCCGGTCATCAGGGCTACGCGGCATGGCAGATAGCTCGTTCGAAGTCCAGCTGCCCGGGGTACATGAAGACCGGGGAGGGCTAGCCGCGCTGACCTGGCCTTTGGGCAGGCGCAAAGTGGTGACGCTGTCATGGGGCCAGTGGACAGTTCCCATGACGAGCGGAGCCGCGTCCGAGGCCTGAAAGCTCGGTGGACGGCTCGGCATGTGGGCGGATGGTGTTGAGTTCGAAAAGAGGAGAGGAGACGGAAGATCCGGCCGTGGTGTTAGGAGCACACCCCGGGCTTGCGGAAGCGAGGGCGGCGGATGACTTCCTGGAGCAACGAGTCGGGGTTTTTTGGAAGGAGATTCGAAAGACGACGGCGTCGCACGTCGTTGCAACTCGGCTGACCGCTTGCCCAGATGGCCTGGCGAAGCGCCCGTCACAGCGTTGTTTGGGGAAGCGGATGGCGGAGGATGGGGTTCAACAGCAACAGACGGGGAATGACCATCCCCAGGAAGATTACGGGCTGTGGGAGGGGGGGTCAAACCATTCCGACTGATTTCACGCGGCCAACTCTCCTCAAGGTTCCTTTCGGACCGGCTGGCGGTGTCGCCAGGCGCACAGTGGCGAGTGCCGGTGAAGCTACTGCTGCGGCGGCGGCGGACTGAGCAAGAGAGCGGGCCCGGGGAGCCGGAGCCGGAGGGCGAGAGCGGAAACACGGGGGCTGCGGACGAGGTCAGGACAGCCAGGACGGGAAGTGAGGAGCCCAGGCCAGCGGCTTCCGAGGGCGTGATACGGGGCTCGACTCGGTTCTCTAGCGTCATGAAGGAGGGACGGCGACGGGGGTCAAGGGGACCGTCAGGGGTGTCTGTGTCTTTCTTTAAACAGGGCGGGGCCGCCGCGGAAACCAACAAGGCGGCGGAACAGGCTGCTGGTGAGGCTGCCGGGATCGTCCTCCACCCACAACCTCAACGCTGGCCACCGACAACGACCGGTTGACTGCTAGGCCAGAGCTCATGCACAGAAGAGAGCCCAAGCAGCAGGCCATTGACAGAAACAAAAGGCCGTGGGGTCCTTTCAGAGGCCGCGATAGCCGGGCACACCAGAGGGGAGGGAATCCGAAACCCGACTCGACTACCTGACAGAAGGAGAACGGGCAGCAGGTCTTCTCCCTTGGCACATCGGGCGAGTGCAGGCAGAGTGATCAGTCATACAAAGCCGTCTTGCGTCGAGGATGTGTGCGCGGCCTCGGTGTCGCCCTGGTTCTCCCCCGAGGCAGACAACAAGCATCCGGGACACGTGAGCGAGGGCGTTCTGGAGACGAGGATAGGAGCGCGAGGAGACGAATGGTGTTGACGGGAACAGCACCGTAGCTCCTGTCCATGCGCGAAGTGAACTGCGTCGAGACTATCGCTACAAAGAGGGTTTGCGCCGGCCAGGCTCTGCGAGATTGGCCCAGTGACTAAGAATTTTCGGTAGGTTTCGTTAGGTTGGAAGGTGGCAGGAGCAATGGAGAGAGCACGAATCCAAGCAACGACAAGTGCAGCCACCACCACAGCCCAAGCTACAGCAGCTCCGGTACGGCTCCGTAGGTGCCTGAGGTGCCTATGGGGTCCTAGGATGTCTAGGACAGAGCATGCCTGCCGTTGATACCTAACAATTGAGACCTGCTAGGCTCTGGCTAGTCAGAACCCCGAGGGGCCAAGGTAGGATGCACATAACGGGCACGACGCAGCAGAGGCTGGTTGCCATAATGAGGGCGAAGGCATTGTGGGCTGATCGAGCAGCACACAGCAAGCAGGGGTTGTAGGTCCATGGAGGCCCAGACCGGGAGCAACAAACGGCAGGCCGCATTTCCCCCGCAAGCCGAAACGTAAAATTTCACCAAAGCTGTCCACTCCACCGCCCTCTCACCACCCTGTTCCACTCGAATCAGACTCGCTCTGGATTTCTTGCTGCTGGCGATGTTGCGCAAGAACCCGAGTTCGAGGGCTACTGAGAGCGTGACACAGCGACGCTGCCCGCGGATGTGCGTGAATGATGTGCCCATAGGCCCTTGTTTATTTACCCCCCACGCATGTGCATACCCTCATGGGCTTGCAACTTTCATGATAAGGTTGGGAAACAGGGGACAGCCAGACACGTCGTCAGCTTTGATTGACCGAGACTCCAGATGTGTGTTGTTCTGGTTGGCTCTTTTTGAAGGTGAAGAGCGAGGAAATGAGCAAGGCGAGTGAGTTAATCAATCGGAGCTCTGTAATAGCTGCAAGAGTGATCTCCAGGCTTGTCAAGCTCAGCATATCATCATTCTGAAGAGTCTCATAACCTCCACCAACAAGCTGCTCAGCTCATCAGAGACGACTGACCGAGACACCTGAGCTGGAAAACGGCGGCCAGCACGGCCCGTCTGAGGGAGGGACGGGTCACTTTGGGAAGTCTGGGACCAGCCTGGTCTGGACGAGTCCATTCGCTTGGCCCTTGATTTTTTTTTCCTGATCTTGCAGCGGGCAGACAGCTGTCAAACAGGACATGGCCTGATCTTGGAACACGAAATTCCCATCAGCCGACAGCGACATTTGCTAATTCCCATGTTGTTTCTTTTATTGCTGAATCCTACGTACTTCGGGCACCACAACGGCCTTCCCAACATTGGCGGCTTATGATGACTCGCTTCTCACACTCCGGATCTTGATATTTGAGCCGCCGAGAAGAGCCTCCACTTAGTTTGGGCTGGCATCGGGGACCAGGGTCTAGAGTTCGCGCGGCTTCGTCGCAGCACTTACACACCAACGTGACTTCCATCCGAGGTTGGCGACCTGCGCCAGCAGCCCAATCTTTGTGGCGCATACCACGATAGCATACAAGAGAGCCTGGGTCCCATCGAGATGAGAACGGGTAGACCGGATCGAATCCTAGCTAGTCATGGAGAGAGAGAACCCATTAACATGCATTTCATGATAAAAACTTGGCGTCGCGATAAGCGAACTGAAGACAGCTGCTGGATTGTTTAAGTTCCCCGCTAACAGCCCCTCGCACATTTGCGTGGGAGACCCACTCCAACCTGTTGGTCATTGTTGGTCCGGGCAAGCAAGCGGGCTCTTCTGGCACCAAATCGGACGGCATTGAGAGCTCCTGCTCCAGCTCCTGCTCCAGCTCCTGCTCCAGCTCCTTCACCTGCATTGAAGATACTCAATCCCCGTGAGGATATCCGGAGCCTTTGATCTCAGTCAGTGTGCATACCAACGAGTACGTATGAGTTCTAAAAGCAACTATCCGGGTGACTTTTGACTGCCGAGAGGCGGCTCCTTCTATCAAAATGGAAAGAAAAAGATGGACAGCATCCAAAACGCACAGACCACCGCAGCCGTTGGACTTGAGCTTCGTCACCTTCAGATATTTTTGTAGCAAAGTCCACGTCGATGCGCCTAGCTCTCTGTTGGCAGCAGAACTGCATCACAATCGCTGAATAGAGCCACCAAGAGAGAGGAACGAAAATGCAGTCATCATTCTGTATCTGTTCTTGGCTGTCTTTTGATGCCCCCCTCCAACATGCCCTGGAAGTCAGCTCCAAGAAAAGCAACCGCCTGCAGTGTGGGAGCTTGGGCCATCTTTATCTGCTTGCCTTAACAATTTCCAGCGTGAGGACCTACCGCTCAACTGAGGTTCGTCCAATTTTTACCCCGCACCCAGTATCAAGCCGTCCATGGAGCCCTTCGATGAGACCAAAGGTCAGAGACCGGGCCTCACTGAGTGGGTCCGTACCTGAGATGGGGCTTCTAGTAAGAGTGATAGGGGTTGTCACAATCATGCTCTCCTGCCACAGCGCGTGCTGCAGTGGGGTGGGTTTTATTTGCCAGCGACAGAGCAGACCACTTCTCTCTCCCACCCTCTCGGCACTGCTAGACTGAACGGCATTTCCCGGGGGCAAACGTAGTCTCGACCGCGTCGGCCAGTCAGAAGCGACAGACCAAGCGATCGCAGATGGGGGCCCGATTGCTCACAGGGATGGATTGCTTGCTCTGTGCAGGACACGGGAGTGATGGTGGTCAGTGGCACCCCCCTGCTAACGCTCCCGCGATACGCCCTCTCGATTGGAGGGCAACGGGCGCTTACACGCCGGGGCGGTCATACCCCTCCGACTCTCCGATTGGGCACCGCCCTGTGATTGACCTGCCACCCGCATCTTCAGGCTGCTCGGCATGGCGCTGCTCGCACTCGGGCGGTACTGGGTGGGAGGCAATCTGGGCCATGGTCGCTGGCGCTCTCTTAAATCGCTGGCCGTGGCCCCCTCTTTTTCCGCCTTGGTGAGCTCGAGTCAATTCAGCCGCTTTGCTGTGTCGCCGTTGCCGTCGTCGCCGTCGAGTTCGAGTTCGAGTTCGAGTTTTGGGTCACCGACTGCCCGCGAAAGACGAGACCGTTGCGCAGGAGTTCAATGTAAGGCATCTCCAGCAATTGCTGGCAAAGCCGTCAAGCGCAGAACCAACCCCCCTACGGGCCGTACGCCGATCCTCTGCACAACGCCCGGCAACAGACAAAGCGCATTTAATAGGACCATTACCACGAACCGGGCGAAACTCCACAAAGGAATTAGAGAGAAATAGGAACATCGGAATTTCGGTTCTTCTAGCGAGACCTGTGTGGTCAACAAACATTCGAGATGGCGCGCACATACAAAATCCTGCATCGAAGATGGAGAGCCAAGAGGCCGTTGTACTGGGGCATGGTTCCGGAGCTGTTCGGCACAATTGCCGTGCTCGTTCTCTTCGGCATCCAGCAACCAGACATGTTCCGGACTGTGTTCTGGAGGATTGGAAATGAGTTAGGGTACAACTCTAGCCCAACGGTGATCCTCTACGCACTCTCGAACCACAGGACACCGCCGACTATCCCGTTCGTGTGGTCGCAGACGTAAGTCTCAGTATTGAGGAAGCCCGAAACGCAAGTCACTAATCTAGACTTGTAGGTTGACCAACTTCAATGTGGCCATCTCCATCACCTCACTGTTCGTCCTACTGGGCAAAATGATCATGACGATCATGAAGCTCTACTATCCGATCCTTGGCCTAGTTCTCAGTATGTGCCTGACAGCTATGTACGCGGTGAGCGTCTATGGCCAGATGGGGCCCGATTATCTCGACCCTACACACCCGAGCCCGATGGCCTGGTACATTCGCTACAGCTGTAGCGTCGCAGACGGGTACAAGGTCGGGAAACACTGCGTCATGGCAAAGGCTACCTTTGGTGTAACGATTTATATGATGTAAGTGTCTGGTTCTGGCTCTATTACTTGGAGGTGACTTGCTGATTGGATATCTAGGGCCCTCTATCTCTTCAACTTCGGCATGGCTGCATGGGCAATGTGGCCCAATCCGGAGCTGGATGTCCCCCAAGACGACGACGATGACGACCACATGCGCTCAAAGGAGGAGGTTGAAATGCAACCTACGACGCCGTATGCCACACCAGCGGTCCCGTATACTCCAAGAACACAGGCGTTCCAGACGCTTGACAGAAAACTACCATTACGCTACTAATAAAAGTCTAAAGACGAAAAGATCGGCGAAACTCCACGTCTACGGACTATTCGGCACTACCCGCCACGCCATTGAGAAAAGCTTGGGACACAAATACCCAAAGCGATTGTTGTATATCTCACCACCTATGGAATGCAATTTCCTTGATCGAGACCGAGATGCTAGAGCATGTTCCCTTGGATATGTATCAGGTTCGGAGCTCTAGGGAAGGCAAAGGGAAGGGGTGGCCGGACGTTTTTTGTCTATGCACCAATGTGCCTAGGGGTGCGAAATGCACTAACAACCCCTCACTGGTTATCGTGAGCGAGGTTAGAACCTGAGTTTTTTGACGAGTCTAACTAAACAAGACACATAAGTGCTTGCAATGCTGTCATATCGCCAAACGATGCTTAGTCTTCCAATGTGAGCCAATTTGGGTCCATGAGATCGAATCCCTTATCAGGACCTTGCAGATACCGTCGCGAGAGAGCTGCTGGATGAGTCTAAATATAAATTTCAGGTGGTCCCGACAGTTCGGCCGTGGCTGAAGGAGGTTCAAAGAAGTTCAAGGGGAGCATGAGCTTGTTTGTTCTGTTGTATGAACCAAGACCTTCCACAATTCTCCGACGGCCTGTCCCAATAGGGTCAAAGCCTTCCATGTTTCTTTTAAGGCTTGCCATGGAGCAAGCCAGGCCTTGATATCCCGGGACAAAACTGTGTGAGGATTCCCACAACGCATCTTCGCACGGAGAAGGGAAACCCCTTATTTTGGACCGATCCTTCGTAGAGCCTTGATTTCCATCTGGAGTTTGCAGCAGATACCACCCATATTTACAGATGAAGTCACACTACAAAGTAGCAAACCAGCTGGGCATTTGCTGGTTTATGGCAGACCTAAATCACCTTGGTAGGGATGGATGTAAGATCACCTGGGGGAAGGACGGCGAAAGTTACTTTATTTGTCAAGAGGTGATCACCAAGCCTGATCAAGACGGCGTCAAGTAGTTGGAGGACAGATTGAGAACGGACGGTTTCCATCTTTTGGACGGCGAATCGAGTCAAAAAGATCTGTACGAAGGGAGTCAGATTCAGACCTAGACAGAAATCAAGGCAAATATGCCAGCAGCACTACAGATCACATCCCAACCCCATATCTGCCCCCCTTGCCGCTAGCCTTTCATCCCCATCATACCCCCCAACAGCCCCCCCAGAGCCCACAGGAAAGCTCAAAACAACCGCACTCGCATCCGGCACCTCCACACTCACCTCTCCGCGCTCCCCAACACGTACCGTCTCCCCCACTGTAACATTCCCCAGCCTCACCGGCCTCCCGCCATCCAACTCATAGTTGTAGCTCCATCCATCCCAGGTAATCCCCGAGATGGCATCGCTTCCTGCAGCCATGAGGCGCCGGACGGAGAGCTCCGTGCCAGGGGAGGGGACAGAGTCGCCTTCTGAGGCGGAGGTGATGGTGAATGTGAATGTGAATGTGAGGTTTGCCCTGGGAAGGGGAGAAGGGAGGGGAGCGATGCCGGCGCCGTCGACGGTGGTGTTGTAGGAGTGAAGGTTGAGGACTACGATGCGCGCGAGGGAGGTGCCGTTGTGGGTGTATATGGCATAAGCGGATTCCCTGTCGGCCTGGGGGTGGGAAGGGAGGTGGGAGACTGTGGCTGGGGAGAGGAGGGTGTTTCCGAGGGCGACGGCTAGGGCGATATTGCCGTAGTACGGGGCTTTTGTGCCGAGGGTGGCTTTGGGGGTTGTGATGGGCTGCCAGGAGCCGTAGCGGTAGTTGGTGCCTTGGTGCATGTGGATGCGTTTGAAGCCGACGCTAGCGGCGTAGAGGTTGAAGTCGAGGCCCCAGAGGGCGGCGCCGAAGGTGTTGGAGAGGCCGGGTCGGCCTTGGTTGTAGAGGGAGTTGTGCTCGCCGAATACGGGAGGCGGAGGGGACGGGTCGTTCTTTTGGATGGCGCGGTATTCGGCAACGTGGGCGTCGACGCTGCGCTTGGTATTAGTGTGGTTCATTAGGGTGCCCTGGAGAGTGACTCCTGGGGATTCTGCGCCGCTTATGTAGTTGTGAGTTGAAAATAGCTTGATGACTCGATCCGTGTTGAGGCCAGCCTCCCATGCCACAGGTGCTTTTAACTTGTTTCCAACTCCGCCAAAAGCCGGGGCCAAATATCCGTAGCTGTTGTCGTCCAGGAGCTCAGGGCAGTTCTCTCTGATCAGTGACTTGATGGCACGGGTACCGTTCTGCCACTGCTCGACATAAGTTTCTTCGTTCCAGCTAGACGGCCTCATAATACCATGTGTTGAGATAGAGAACAGATCCGGCTCGTTTCCGTACTGCCACATATAGAGCTTTCCCTTGAGGGCTTTGCATGCTAGCGGGACTGTGTCCAGCAAGGCCTGCCATCCGGCCGAGCTGTTCCCGCCGAGGCCCATATTGAGCCCGTGTGAGAATTTGACATTCTCCCAAGTGCTATAGGACTCGAAATACGATGGACCAATAAAGATAGTGGTTGGGTAGTCCGGGGACTTGCTCAGGTCGTAAGTTCCGTTGAGAGCGTATGGGAGTGAGGCGTTGTAGAGTGCGTAGTCTTGGGTGTTGCCGCCTACTCGGATGTGAGGCTTGGACCCTATGATATCGGCAATGTTCTGGAGGAGAATATCCGAGTACGTGTTGGGGTTCGATTTGTTGCCCGCGAAATCAGGGAAGCTCGAAAACTCGATGCTGTAGCTCATGAAGCTATTAAGTACATCATCCCCAGGAGAGACAGAACTAGAGATATTGTACAGAGACTGGCCATTTGTCAAGGCCAATATGGCAGCGATGGCAATAGTCGACGGCTTCATCTTGGCAGAGCTCTCTTCAGGACTGAGTGAGTTCCAAAGTCAAGATGAACATGGAAGGTCATCTACCTGTCCTGCTCAAGAGGATTTGGCTCTTAAATTGGCGGTTGTTGCACAAACTATGCAGATCTAGCGTCCGACTTGGACAGTCGACACGAGCTGCTTGCTTTCTCGTGGTCGAGATCAAATAAGGTAGTCGACCACGTGGTGGCACAACTCAGTGCCACTCTTGTTGGCGTTCACACGCACGACTTACCAGGTACATTGAAGTAAAGAAGCTATTTGTTTCGCTTCGTGCTGACATCGAAGTTGTATAGATAGGTCAATGCCTCGAAGTAAAGTGATCGGCACCCGAGGCCCGGGAATATGGAAGCCAACTGATGGGACGAGTAGTGCAAATTTGAGGATTCCGTTGGACCTATTACTCCCACCTGGCCTAAAAGGCCCCTGTAACGGGCCGAATTGCATATGCCGTTCCGGCGAGAAGCTGGGGATTTCCCGTCCCCGCTCGCAGGTAGCCTGACCTATATGTTGTTGAGAGCTTCACGGGCGGTTGGTATTGAGTGAGACGAGCAGGGATCGGAGCAAGATAAATCATTCGCCATTGATGATCTGAGTATTGAGTTATGAGTATTTTGTCAAGCGTGGCGGAACACCTAGTAGCCTGAGAACAAATCATCGCACGCAGTCATCACCATCTGAATAAACGTTGCGACCGACGGCTGCATCTATCAGTTGACGAGAAGTGGAATGTGAGGTTGATGCAAGCAGGGACAGGGAGTCTGCAGCTGGAGAAGGTGCCGATGTTAGGCGCTCACGGCGCTTTCCGCCTGTCGCTTTCCCGCTTCCCCTCTTGCTAAGCTCCACCGACGGGAATGCGGGGATGGGCTGATGGATGCTCCAACGGATCGACGTCATCAACAAGAGGTTAGCGGCAGCATATTCCAGCGCCGAAAGGGCGAGACTGGACCTTTCACCAATTCTAACCACGGTCAAGCTACCAACAACCGCCCGCCATACCGCGAGGACGTAAAGATAAACCTGAGCCAATGGTACATTAGTTATTACCTATTGATGTGACCCTTTGACATCTGATTCAGTTCACGCCACCCCCGCAGCTCCTCTCAGTATCAAGGGGCAACTCGCGCTGAAGGCGTGCCGGAATGGCCTCGTTACAAAAGACACTGTTCTCCCCCGCATCTCGGGTCGCCACAAGATCCCGCTGCAACTTCACAAAAACCCGAAGAGCTCTGCCAATACCAATAGCACGAATAGTCTTCACTCACCCCTACATCCGCCTGGCATCGACAATGGCGCCCAAGGTTGGTTGAACGCCGACCCTTCCAGTTGTGTTTCTGGCGACTGACTCACCGGGACAGCTCAGAGACCCCTCTCTCTTCAAGAAAGATGTATGCTACGTCAACGGAGAGTGGGTAAAAGCTAGGTCTGGCAAGACATTTGAAGTTAACGGTATACCGACTACCCTGAGCTCACATCGCATCCATCACTACTAACTGCCGGCACCCGCACGTCTAGACCCTGCCACCGGGGAGCTTATTGGGTCGTGCCCCGAATTCGACGGCCAGGACACCGAGAATGCGATTAAGGCGGCTGAAACTGCCTTTGAGACCTATCGGCATACGACAGGTCGCAGCCGCTCCAAGTTGCTGCGTAGATGGTACGACTTGATGGTCGAGAATGCCGACGACCTGGCTACGCTCATCACCTGGGAGAATGGGAAGCCCACAGCAGACGCCAAGGGCGAGGTCACCTATGCTGCCAACTTCTTCGAGTGGTTCAGCGAGGAGGCGCCGCGCATCTACGGCGACACCATCCCCTCGTCGACCCCCGGAAACCGCGTATGGACGCTCAAGGAGCCTGTCGGCGTTTGTGGCCTCATCACGCCATGGAACTTCCCTGCAGCCATGATCACTCGTAAGATAGGGCCTGCCCTCGCCGTCGGCTGCACCGTCGTCTGTAAGGCACCTGGTGAGACACCCTACACTTCTCTCGCCCTGGCCGAGCTGGCCCACCGCGCCGGAGTGCCACCGGGCGTTGTCAATATCATCACCGCCCTCGACAACACCCCCGAGGTTGGCAAGGTCCTCACAACCAACCCGACCGTTCGCAAGATCTCCTTTACCGGCTCAACCCCCGTCGGCAAGCTGCTCATGCGCCAGTGCTCTGGAACCCTGAAGAAGCTCTCCCTCGAACTCGGCGGCAACGCCCCCTTTATCGTCTTCGATGACGCGGATGTCGACGTCGCTGTAGCCGGCGCCATCGCGTCCAAGTTCCGCTCCTCAGGCCAGACCTGCGTGTGCGCCAACCGCATTTTCGTACAGCGCGGCATCTATGACGAATTCGCCACAAAATTTGCCGCCAAGGTCCGCGAGTTCCGCGTCGGCAACGGCTTCGACTCCGACGTCACCCACGGCCCCCTAATCCACCACCGCGCCATCGACAAAGTCGACCAACACGTCCGTGATGCCGAATCCAAGGGCGCTCACATCCTCGTCGGCGGCCACAAGATCCCATCCCTCGGCCCGAATTTCTTCGAGCCCACCGTCCTAACCGGTATGACCACCGACATGGCCATGGCTTCCGAAGAAACCTTCGGCCCCGTCGCGGGCCTCTTCCCCTTCGATACCGAAGAAGAGGTCGTGCGCATCGCAAACAATACCCCGGTTGGTCTCGCGGGGTATTTTTTCTCGCGGGACCTTCACCGTGTATATCGTGTGGCAGAGCATCTCGAGGTCGGAATGGTGGGCGTCAACACGGGACTGATTTCGGATCCCGCCTCACCATTTGGTGGTGTGAAGGAGAGCGGGTTCGGAAGGGAAGGGTCGCTTTATGGGATAGGGGAGTATCAGATCACCAAGATGGTGACATATGGCGGGATGGGGCAGCCGCTGCAGACCTGAAGGCAGTTGGCTAGGTTCTCTGTTTTTGGTTAAAGATGAGTTGAGCCTTGTCTTCCTTGGTCAAGATTGAACATAAAACACTCACATTGAATTGCTGTCAGTTGAAGAAACGAGCAAGACCAAATGTGTTCCGATAACGAAAATCTATCATTATGCCTTCATTAAGCTCCTGCAGCGCCGTTAGTTCATGTTGATATCAGCTCACCAGCTAAATCACATCACAATCAAGCATCTTAGCACTTATCAAGTCAAAGGCTGCGCAAAGGTAGGGCGAACTCAACACGCGAGAGGTATATTATTAGCTATTAGAAAGTTCTGCTTGACCCCCTTATCTGACGGTATGTGTCAAGACAAGTTCAAAGGCCTCCAACATCAGCAACCGCTCGACACTCTGCTTCCCACAACCACACTCCTATCTCCCATCCTCCCAGATACTTTGTTTTTTCCTTTTCTGTTTGGCAAGTTCTTTCCCCTTCTCGATCTCTTCCACAGAACCAGTCGTTCCACCAAATTGCCTTCCATTCCAATCAACCGAGGGCCTCCAAAGAGACTCACGTCTTTCTTGCGGGGGGGTATACGTTGGGTATCAAAAACACCAGAAATATAACACAGCTTTCATGTACCGAGAGCTCAGAAACGATCGAGAAAAAAAGTGAAAAGCAAAACGCGAGAGGGGGAATCAAGGTATCCGACAAGGAGAGAGCAGTGATGAAGAGCTGCACGATAAACTGAAAAGAAAATGAAACAAGTAGCTTGGCGGCTGGGCTCTCGTAAGAAACCATGCCGCTTCTGCTCAATGAGGGTATCAGAGAACCAATCTCGGCAGGGTATCTTGAAATGCAGATCCGATTCCGACCAAACACAGGGTTGTGTTGTGTATGTGTTGCGTGTCCTCTCAATGTTGGTGCGTGCATTGGTAAACGGGTGTCGTTGATGAGTTCGCTCTATTTTAAAGGAATTTTTCGTGTTCTAATCCGACATCATTGTCTCATGGATGGTGCAGCGGTAACGACCCGGGCGATGAAGCAGCTGTTGTCTAAGCGGCAGCAGTAACCACGGGGGTGGCGGCAACAGCCTTGGCCGGCTCCTCAGGAGCAGCGGCCTCAGCCTCGACGGGCTTGGGAGCCTCCTCGGCGATGGCAGAGGTCTCGGCAGCGGGGGTCTCTTCGGTCTTGTCCTCAACCTTCTCTACCTTCTCGTTCTTCTTGCCCTTGATGGTAGCACGAAGCTTGGAGAACCGGGAAGGAGACTTGGGCTTGTCGCCCTCCTCATCAGAAGTGGCCTTCTCTTTGGTGGCAAGGAAGGCGCCGACGAAGGGGAGGGAGCTCTTGCGCTTGTCGCTCTTGACCTCCTTCTTGGTCTCACCGTTGGTTGCCGGAACAGCCTCGGTGGTCTCAGTAGGGACGGTGGCGGGAGAAGAGACCTCAGCGGACAGGGGCTCAGTTGTCTCAACAGCCGGGATGACGGGGGCGGTCTCAGCAACAGCCTCGGTGGTGGCAGGAGCCTCCTCAGTGGTAGGGGTAGGCTCGGGGGAGGTGACCTTCTTCTTGCCGAAGGACAGAGCGCCGAAGAGGCTGGAGCGCTTGGCGTGTGTAGGGCGGACCTCAGCAGCCTCCTCCTTCTTCTCCTCGGTGGCGGCCTCGGTAGCGACAGCGGGAGTCTCAACAGCAGCGGGCTCGGCAGCGGCCTCAACGACGGGAGTCTCGGTGGCAGTGCTGGCCTCAGCAACAGGAGCCTCAGCCTCGGTGGCGGCCTCAGCCTTCTTCTCCTCCTTCTTACCAAGGAAGCTACCGAAGATGGAGGCACGCTTGCGGCTGGCGGACCGGCGCTTGGGCTCCTCTACAACGGCTTCCTCCTTCTTAGCTTCCTCCTCCTTGGGGGCCTCGGTGGCAGCCTCGACGACAGGGGCTGCAGCGACAGCCTCAGTGGCCTCAGGGACCTCAGCAGTAGGCTCGACAACCTTCTCCTCCTTCTTGGCGGGCTTGAGGGACTCAAGGGTCTTTTTGTATGTCTCAGACTCGGTCACGGTAGTGGCAAGCTCCTTCGCCTCGGCAATCTTGGCCTTGAGCTGGGCAACCCAGGCGTCACGCTCAGCAGAGGTGGCTGCCTTGAAGGAGTGCTTGTGGCCCTTGGAGGTGAAGTGGAACTTATTGGCACCATCGGTCGCCGGCTCAGAAGCCTCAGCCTGTTTGATCGTTGGTTAGCCGATTAAGCCTATCAATGCGCACGAGACGTAAATGCTTACGAGCTGGATGGCACCCTGGGGTGCAGTCTTGTCCTTCTCACCGAAGAAGAGCAGGCCCTTGCCGGTCTGGGCTGCCCAGGCAGCTACGTGGTGAGCAACATCGGTAACCTTGTCGGCCTTGAAAGAGCTTGTGGCTTTAACATCGACGGGCTCGGCGCCGAACCAGAAGAACTTCTTGGAGTGAATCAGGTTCCTTTGATAGAGTTAATGCTGACTCCAGCGATAATCGCACATCCATTAAAACTTACTTGGGGAAGTTGGCGCCTTCGGGCTTGTGAGAAAGGTGGCCCTCATCAACTGGCTTCTTCTCCTCCTCCTCGGTCTTGGTCTCCTCAGTGGCAGCGGGTGCCTCAGTCGTCTCGGCGGCGGCCTGGACCTCGGCAGCGGGGGCAACAGCCTCGGCCTCGGCGACAGCAGGGGTCTCCTCAACGGTCTTCGACTCAACAACCGGCTCAACAATAGGAGCGGTCTCGGTGGGCTTTACGTCGGACATGGTGATTGTGCGGGGGGGAGCTTAGCTACGAAAGCTGGGTATCAAAAAGTAGCAGAAAAAAGAAATGGGTATCAGGGTATCACTGAGAAAGAGAAAACGGAGCAGGCTCGATGTGATGGGGGAGCTCGGCACTGGTCTTCGAGACGCTGTTGATGAGGCTGGATGTGAGGAGAGAAGAGAGGGAAGTGGTAGGACACCGCGTGATGGCTTCCGGGGGTACTTATTCCTTTATTGCGGGAAGGGTGTTGAATTTGCAGGCGGGCTCGAAAACGGTAGGACTGCTGTGCGATCCGCCCTCGGCTCCCCAGTCAGCGAAGCGAGCAGAAAAGCTACCTGGGCCCCTGCCCAGGGCGCCAGGCCAGAAACGGAATCAACCTGCTAGACTGACGGGTGGACCCCAGACGCTGGTGCTTGGCCAGTGCTTGGACAGAGGCAAAGGCAGACAAAGGCGCAAGCTCGATGGGGTGGTCAATGTCCAGTTGCTGGGAGAACACGAAATTGCTTCAACCGTTTTTGGACAGGGATCCGGATTCAAGCATGCGCTCATGCTGCAGCCACTCGAGCTCACGCCCACACGCACACTGCGCGCTGCGCGCCTGCACACGATGCACCCACTGGCCAGTGCTCCTCCGGGGGCTCGACGGCCTGCGCAAGTACTTGTGTCTCAAGTACCAGCATCCAGCTCTGCGGCCATGCAGCCCGCCATACGGATATGTGAGCTCCAGCCGGCTTTTGCACTATCGCCGCCCGCTCCAGCGCATTTGCAGTGCATTAGGGCCATCCACGGCGGGTCCTCTTCAAGCTGCCGCACGTGCCCCGGTGACTTTAGACGCGGGTAGCTTAATTAAAGAAGACCCTTTCTCCTTGTCGATCAGGGCTCACGCTGCATCGTGATTCTGGCAGCCAGGACCACCTCGCATTGTGTGGATCCTCCATCCCAGGTCTCCAATATCGATGCGTCCTCATCACTCCTGCCTCGCAAACCCTACCGGAGCTATCAACAGCATATCGGGACCTGCGATGTGGTGGTCGCCGCAGAAATGTTGTGTCTCGATCCTGCAATTTGGCCGTCGCAGCTTTTCAGCAAGCCACGGGGCGTCACATAAAATTCGATGTCCTGCCGGCCGCCGGCGTTTAGCGACGACAAAGGAACCATGTCCCAGATGTGGGCACCTCGGCCATTGGTACAGGGTATCCACACCGTAAAATTTGGTGACAGACGTTGTCAATTTATAGGGATCCACTGTTTCCACTCACGACCTCCCGTTCCCACCTTCGTAGCGGCGGCTGCACACCCCCC
>Ga0247760_1001146_pt1 | contig 26035 bp, 29 predicted proteins | sample UWRJL171409R4_FD_179936 | JGI IMG/M metagenome (GOLD analysis project Ga0247760, IMG submission 179936) | Plant litter microbial communities from Arlington Agricultural Research Station in Wisconsin, United States - UWRJ-L171-409R-4 | ecosystem: Environmental > Terrestrial > Plant litter >... | reverse complement strand
CCCCCCCAACACTCTCTCGGTATCTGATATGAGTTGGTCATTGACATGTTCCCCAAAACAGCCTGCAGCAACCTCTGGCTGGGCTACTACGTCTGCGTTGGCGTCCCAGGCGCCGCCACCACTAGTTCCGCCACACCGACGCCAACGCCGTCGTGCCCCCAGCCACAGATGCCCAATATCGTGAGCAACTGCAAGAAATGCCGGCTCGTCCAAAGCGGCGACACGTGCGACGTCATTGACAGGGCATAGGGCATCTCGCTTGCGCAGTTTCGGTCGTGGAACCCGTTCGTGAATGCCAACTGCGATAACCTGTGGCTTGGGTACTATGTTTGTGTTGGTGTTTGAGCGTACCGTACCGGTGGCGGCGAGGAATATGTACTAGTTAATCCTAATGGCAATCTCATTACTTCATGTTCTTCATATTTGTATCATAAGAAACACCAACAAGAATCTTGCGGGGTAAGCCGAATGTCCCCAGGCAGACACAATAGAGCTCGACGGTTGTGACCGGCTGACCTTATTGAGTCTCGTCTGATTGTTCTAGTTCGTGTAACCGCTGTTTCCTGTTCTCTATTTTGTGCAGCCGGTCTAGCTCTGAGGTCCAATGATTCCATGTCTGGCAAGGGTCATCGGGGGGGCGCGGTGCCGAAAAGCCCTCGATCAATGACTTCGCTCTTGTTGCGGCATTAGTGATGGTGCCGTGGTGGTAGATTGAGGAATCTGGTTTAGTTCCGAAGTTAAGTCATGATTTCGTCTTGGATGATGCAGAATGAATCAACCCAAGGAACCGAAGGCTCCCCGGGCGGGACGGAGGCTGAGAACTCTCCCAGCGGGACTCTAGAAATAGCAGGCACACTCGTGACGCCGGAGTTGGCGGGTTCATTGCTTGTATCGCTTGCATCGCGTTGAGAGTCAGGGGTTACCAATATGTGCCATGAGTTAGAAACTGCCGTTCGGGTCATTAAAGGAGAAAGGGAATCAGACTCACCTCCAATGGATGGATTGCTCCTTCTCGCTGTTGTGGCGCCCGCATACCCCACTGTTGCCCAGCTTCCTCTTCTTTGTCGGCAATCGCTACTCTCACGACTTCTATTTGATTTGAGCTTCGTTCGCATGGCGCATGAATTTTTATGGGGAGGGCCTTTTGATGAGGTAGTCGAATTCAGAAGACGAAAAAAGCGCAGAAGACGTTTGGATGCGATGCAGCAGCTGAGATCGGAAATGCTCAGCCGCAGCCTGACGTCAAAGCCTGCCTCGGGCAATACCATCCAGGCACAACCATTGTCCAATCAACAGCCATGCCGCCCTTGTGGACCAGGGCATGCTTTCAGCTGGGCCGTCGGAAGTCTTCTAGACGGGAGCTAGCACTTTCCGCTGTCACCTCACCTTCGTGGTCTTGCCCCCGCACTAGTTTGGGTGTCGGAGACCCCAGTGACCAGTGTTTGGGCCGCACGGCTTCTGTATCGCACTTTGACTTGATCTGAAGGGCTCTTTTCCGGGCCGACCCAATGACTTGGAAACTCTTCTTCCAACATGTTGAGTGATAACCCGCACTAGTCGGGGTGGAAGCGCAGCCTGGGCTATCTCAGGCTCTCTCAGCCGACGCAAAGCATGAACGACGAACGAAGTTGCGAGGTTGAATCAAAATGATGCAGCTGCCTCCGAAGAACAAGTGTAACCTGCAGCCCTCGGACACTTCATTGCACTTCGCTGCAGATTGTACCATCCCTTGTCGTTCCTTTCTTCGGCATTTCAATTCCATTCTCAGGATCCCGTCCCCAGCCTCTTCCTGTGTGGGTTTTTTCGTAGAGCATTCGGCATTCGACATTCGAGGTATTTTCCATCCATAGGACATTCTCATACGGAATTACTTAGTTTCGCTCCACGTCGCAGATGGCTCCTCAAACTCGGTTCTCGAAGTGTCTTGCCAAAGTTAGTATCGGCAAGGATCGTAAGGTTAAGGACGAGTTTCACAAGGACGAGCCCCCCAAGGGTGGGTCTCACACTGGCGTCGCTGCGGAACCGTCAATTCCCAGCGACATACGCGGATATCCATTTACGTTTTCCTCTCCGCTTTCGCCAGCCAAGGTGACCAAGATTCTCAACTGTGACAAATGGCTCGTCTCCCGCCCCCTCTCCGACGTTTGCCGCTACGACGGAGCTCATCTTTCCGGTATTAGCAGCACCTGCGGAGGCCGCCATATACATGAAAAATTTCCCTCCCTCACAGGCTCCGGGGCCGAACAAAAAGACTGGATTGCTTTTGGCATCTTCAACAGACACAATGGCGCCCGAACCGCACAGGCCCTGAAAGAACACCTCCTACCATACGTGCGTCATGAGCTTACCAAAAAAGCCTTTGAGTCCAACGCCCTGACCGACGACGATATACACAATGGAATCGAGTTAGCATTCTGCGCTCTGGACAATGCATTTGTTGGGGAAGCCGGAAGGATCATTGACAGTGACCTCCCTTGGTCTGAGAAAATGGTCAGTCTCGACTACGCCTCCAGTGGCTCAACCGCCCTGCTCGCTCTCTACGATCCTTCATCCCGAAAACTCCACGTTGCTTGCACAGGCAACTCTTGCGCCATCTTGGGCCGCTTGTCTGATGACCGTAAACAGTGGGACGTTGTTTCACTGTCCGTCGACCAAGACATGTTTAACTCCGGCGAACGAGAACGGATTCAAGCCGAGCATTGCGGCGAGAAACTCCACAAGCTAGTCAAGAATAACCGATGTCTCGATCTGGAGGTAGCGCGGGCCTTTGGAGATGGACACTGGAAGTGGCCGCTGAGAATCAAGGAGCGGGCTAAGAGGTGTATCAATACCGATACAGGAGAAAAGTTGTTCAAGTCCCCGCCATATCTCACCACGAAGCCGGTTGTCAGCACAACAGCGATTGAAAAGGAAGACATGCCTTCATGATCATGGCAACAGATAGACTCTGGAGGGATATCTCAAGTTGGCAGGCGGTGCACCTGGTCAGGAGATGGTTGGCATGGAACAACAAGGGAAGGCCCAAGGAGCCCACTCCAGATACGTTTGGGCACTATAAACACTGGGAAAATCTAATTGATTGGAAGACGCCTTCTGAGAAGTTCACTGTCCAAGACGACAATGTTGCGGTTCATCTGATACGTAACGCTTCGGGCGGGGCGCATCATGACCAGATCGGCGGACTGCTATCTTTCGAATCGCCATCTGAATCGCCATTTGTGAGAGCGTCACGGGATGATATTACGGTCCAGGTGGTCTTCTTCAACTTCTGAGGTTTGTTTGTTCATGATGGCAAGGCCTCCTCTAGTCCTCGACGGGCCTGGTTGGCAAGTTTGAAGCAGCAGCTCGGGGATTGTACGCCTTTCATGCGCTCATTCTTTGAGCTCGCTGCTGTCTGTTGTTATTCAGCGAGTTCACAGAAAGTCACAGTCAGTCACAGGTAGAGTCTAGGAAGTAGTATTTTTCCATAGGAATGAGAACCCCCACCAGCGGAGGCTTTTACGCCAAACACCTATGCTTCGCTCGTGATAATCAGTGAGACTGGCGCGATAATATATTCCAAGACCCTCCACCGTCCATGCTCACGATTCTGGGGCATAAACAAACTCCACCAGCTCCTTGTATGCCTCCTCCAAGTCCTACAAAGTAGTCAGTCCCCATCCCTCCGCCGCAGTCTCGGGACAGCGAACTCACATTGTTGACAATGATCTTGTCGTGCACACCAGGGGTCTTGGCATAATCCAGCTCCAGCTTTGCCTGCGCAAGTCTCTTGAGGATGGACTCCTCCTTGTCTGTGCCCCGGCCCCGGAGGCGCTTCTCCAAGACCTCCTCGGAAGGGGGTGCAATGAAGACGTAGCGAGCAGGGAAGCCCGTAGCCTTGATCTGCTTGACGCCCTCCATCTCAATGTCCAGTACCACAATCTTACCCTTGGCGCTCTGCTCGTCGATGGTCGCCTTGCTCGTGCCGTAGAGGTTGCCGCCGAACTCGGCACTATCGCGGGGCGGTCAGTCCATGGTCCAGCGCAGCTACAATCTCGGTATAGGGGTACGCGGTGCTTACCTCTCGACAAACCCAGCCTTATCCTTCAGCGCGAGGAACTCCTCCCTGCTCACGTAGTGGTAGTGCACGCCATGCTGCTCGCCGGGGCGGGGTCCACGCGTAGTGTGCGACACCGACAGGACGAACGTGTCGGGATTGCGCTCGAACAGGAGGTTGCAGAGCGTGCCCTTGCCGACGCCCGAGGGCCCGGAGATTACGAGGGGTTTCCTTTGCGGTGGGAGGGCGGGCATCGTGCTGGTTAGGACGGAACGGGCGGCGCGAAGTAGTGAGGGCGTTGATCGCATTTGTTTGCGGCGCCTCCAACAAATAAATTCAGGGGCGGTGGAGGTTAAGGTTTGAACCGGGCCTGCTGGCTGGCTGGCGCGTGGCGCGGGGAAAATTTTGTGCCCCGCATCACCCCCACACACCCTGGTCCTGGCCCTGGCGATTGCCAGTGCCAAGAGCAAGCAACGCCAGGTCAAAAATGAGTGGCGACGGTCGGACCTGCGGAGGCTAGAGTTGGATATTGTGAACCTCACTCTCTTCTGTTTGTTCTCCTGTTCTGTTTGTTTGTCTAAGGTGGGCCAGTCCACTTAGTTGCAGGAAGCACTACGTTGTACAAAGCCCTCCTATTTAAGTAAAAGACCTTTCTCCCACAGAATTGTGAAGGGTATGCCCAATTCACAGTTTTCTTCAACTGCAACTGCTAGCGATAAAAGGCTCTACATTAGCTCCCGTTTCTGGTTGCGGTTCAACCGGTGTCAGCCTCCCCTGGGTTCCGAAACACCGGGCTGAAGCGCTGGAATTGCCTTTCACTAAACAGGCCGATTGGGGGGAACATAATTATAACCCTAACCCTTACAGGTAAAACCCCTGAGTGTTGTGTTTGTGGCTGGAGGGCAACATATTTTATCACTAAAAAGTGTCTGAGTCATGAACTGACCCGTTTGTAGCCGTTCTCTTGGACGCTGAAGAGTTGCACATAGAGGGCTCGGAAGGCATCAAGTTTTCTCGCACAAGCTATCTTTGACTCATAAAGGAGGTGCCTAAGGGCAACATGTAAGTTGGAATAATATTGATAGCCTTGTGTCAGCTGATATGCTGCAACGATGACTCTGCAAAACCTAAAAAAATGTATCCGAATCTATAAAAACCGGCCCAAGACGGCGTTCGCCGTGCTCCCCCAATATAGTACTCCCAACAACACAAGAAACTCTCAAACTCCCAGGCTCAAAAACGCAAAGCCACAAATAGGTACTTATATCCATCAATCAAATCATCAAACGATCATTCGCAAGCCACCCGAGGAGACCAGGGCATCGACCAGACAACAGGTCCCAGCAACATGCCGAATTCAACCCATAGCATCGTCAGTTCCAGCAGCCACGACCTGCTCCGCTCCCAATCCTGAAGATCAACATTCCCCTCGCCGGAACACCGCACGCAGAAAACGCACTAAGTGGCACCAGTGAAGAGGAACCGACCCCCCAAAAAGCTCAAACGGTCCCCCATCCAACACGAGAGGACCTCAACCCCAGCTCATATTCAACCAGGATCCCCCTCGCCCAGCCTCCCTCCATCAGGTACATCCCGGCCCCTGCAGAGTGCTGATGGAGGTAGTACTTCTCCCGCTCCTCCACCGGCCCCACCCCCGACCACTCTTCCCACCTCTTCCAGCAGTACTGTGCCCCCCAGACGGGCAGGTCCTTCTTGACCTACACCCAGTTGACGGCGCGGAAGGGCTGGGCGACAGTCTGCCAAAATTTGGTGAGGAGGAGGTCCGGGAGGGCGGCGAGCCAGACGAGGGCGGAGACGAAAACGAGGAGGGCGTCGATGACGCGCAGGGTGAGGGCGCGGGTGAGGGCCTGGGCGAGGAGGAGCTGGCGCTCCAGGAAGCAGGGGGCGGAGTTGCCGTCGCTCGCGGTGGCGTTGGCGGTTGTGCCCGAGTCGGAATCCGCGGAGGAGAAGGCGCCGGGCATGATGATGCCGGTGGTGGGGTGGAGGGGCGGCGGGGAGAACCACCAGTGCCAGATAGGGGTGGCGGGGAGGCTGGAGGGTGTTAGCTGGAGATTGTGAAGGCAGATTGAGAGTGCGATGGGGAGAATAGCAATGTGCCGGGAAGGAGGTCCAGGTACCACAGCGAGGTTGGGCTTTGAGGAGAAGGCAATTGGACAAAGATGAATGGGGCGGGAGTACTGACACAACGACAACGAATGAGCCGAAATGAGTCTCAATTGACTCTTCAGCAGCGCCAGAAGGGGCACTTCTTCTCGGATGAGCAGGTTCCTATGATTTTGTGTCAGTTGGCTTTTTGGTTTCAAACATTACATTGAATTGGACGACCGGCTGCGGCCAGCAACTGACGGGACTCACAATCTGCTTCTCGGTGCTCGCGATCGGGACGCGCTGGCTGACAATCTCGGGTTTCGGCAGGAGCGATCTCTTGATCGGCTCGAACCGGCGCTTTTCGTCGCGGTAGGCGGCGATGAAGCGGCCGCGATGGGTTTTCTTGCCGGGGGAGAACATCGTCGCGATGGTAAGTAGGCGAAGGTCTCCGACGAAAAAAGGGTGTGGACGGAATGCCAGGTATGATTGTGTGCAGAAGCACAAAGAGTCAAGAGACAACAGAAGGTAAACCTCGAGATGACGAAAGAAAGGTTCGTACAAAGTCGGTGTTGTCGAGATGAAGACTAGTGTTCTGCGCTCGAGAGAAAAACAAATGGTCGCTCGGTTTCCTGGTCTTGATGAACAGAGCGCCAGGGGCCCCACCGGAGCTGTCTTTTGTTCACAATAGTATTGTGTCTTGTGATTCAACAATAAGTAGGATCGCGATGGTGCTGAATAGCGGACCCACACCTCGTCAGCTGGCAGAGCCCGGGCGGCTCCCTCGTCAAGATGGCCCATGTGATTACCTGCCAGGTGCGTTGAAGTATTGATGACGGCTTTGACGCCACAACTGAGTTGATTGTAGGCTGTTATCAGGGTGCTGGACTTCATTGGGTCAGCCTTATGCATTCATTTGGGCGAGCAAATCCCCCAGCGCGAGACGCGGTCTCTGATCCGAGATACGGCACGCCGAGTAACCTGTCGGAACGGGAAGTCCTGCTCAAATGGAAGCAAAACGGGCTCGAGTTTCCTGACAAGGAACACCAAAGCAGGGAGCGAGATATACATAGAAATAAGGCACGAAAGTCGAAGCCAACAGAATACAAATGACTAAAACTGCGCTTTATTGCTTTTCCTTCCTACCATATTTCCCTACCAAACACTTGAGTGACTCAATCCTCTAAGACACCGTGACCAGAACAAATACCACGAAACGCCGTCATACCCAAACATGTATCGTCACAGGACATTCTTGGGGCTCTATTACCCCATCTAATGTGTTCTATGATCGACTTCTTCGAATGCGACTGAAATTTATGCTGGACCGCTTCCCCCTCTTTGAGCTGCCGACATGGGCTTTCCGGTCCGCTTCTGCGCTCCTTCGGGACTGCTCAACGAGGTAATAGTCCCCGATCATGTTCCGCTCATCATTTGATTCCAGATCCGAGCGACTCTTCCGCATTTCGGTGACCTGTAACGAAGTCTCCTTCAGGATCCCGCCATTGGAGCGCCCTGCGTCGACATCCGCATCGCTTCCGTGCGTTTCCGCTCCGTCTTGCGAGGGTTGTTGGGTGTTTTGATTTTGGGGGTCGACAATTCGTTCCTCGCTTCCGTTCATGGTGAACTCGGTAATTTGGTGAACGCTGCGGGGACCCAGCCCACGGCGTGGGTTCTTGTCCTCGAGCCTGAAGGCACCGGGCTTTGGGTCATTGCTTCGAGACATGCCTGACATCTTGCCTGCTGCTGACGAGAACGTGCGGATCGACCCGATCAGCGGCCTGCCCCATCTGTTGATGAGAGGGAAAATCATGGGCAAGTTGGATGTGATTATCGCCACGAAGGTCTCGCGGACAGCCCACGATCCAGCTTGCTGGGCCCCGTTGACCTGGTCGGTAAGAATGAGAACACAGCGCAAGATACCCGCTGTGGTAACGAAGATACCGCCCGAGAAGAGGAGGATGAGTCCGGCTTTCTTTGCTGGCCTCAGAGATGCTCTCCATAGCATCGGTATAGGGATGCTCATGAGATACAGGTCTGTGATGACGTTCAAGACGACGGTGACAAAGATATCGATTTTAGAAATGGCGGGCTGGCAGTGGTCTAACGTGAGAGCACCAAGTCAGCGCGGTGCCAGTTGTGATGTGCGACAGCGGGAGACTTACTGCCCGGATCTGGATAAATCTGCCAGTTCTTTTCTAGAGGGTAGCAGCCGAAGAGTATTGAACCCAACACAGCGATCCAAGTTGACACTATCAACCCGAACCCCACGTAGATTCTCATCCTAAACTCAAGGCCCTCCTGTGCACCGAGAACATTAGCCATGGCTTCATCACGGCGAACCCGGCGTGACGTACCGTCAGACGCAAATAGAAGCAGCACATAGCGGCTTTGATCGTCCACAAGAGAAACGTGTACACCGACCAGCCGGTAACCTGTGTTTTGGAGCCAGCGACTCTGTGAGACAATGTCAGCCAATGCCCAGCTCCCGTCGTTGCCACATATCTCGTACCGGAGCCCGTATTCCTCGCTGGCGGGATCAAGGAGGCGCCGTTCTTCGTCCGTCATGCCGCTGTTGGCCAGCCCTTTCCAGTACGCGCCCACTGAGTATGCCAGAGCGGTCTCTGCGGAGTAGGCGACCTGTGTTAGACAGTCAGTTGGGGTAGCTCGTATTACGGTTCACAAGCAAGTACGTACCGCAGCAACCCACATGAGGTAGTCATCTGCCTGGAGGCCCTTCCAACCGACGGTACTGATCCTGACGTACGACCGGAGTCCGATGAACAGTAGCCCAACCCCCAACAGAGTGAACGCCTCCGTAACGAAGGAACTCATTGCAGCGGGTGTGATCGCGGCTTGCGGCCAGGGGCGGGACACAGGAACGCGGAAGGGAGGAAGAGGGGAACTCTGGGCAAGCACGGGACAAGGGCCGTATTTGACAGATAACCCAGCCAGGAGAGCCGTATTCCATCAAGGCATACAAACAATGCTTGTGGTCAGGCCACCAAGGCGGGGAGGTGGCGGAAAGAAAGGATGAAAAAGGGCGGAGGAGGAGTTTGCTCAGTCTTCCGCCGATCGCAAAAGACAGGATCAAGCACTAGACCGGGGCTCAGGGGGGGAGGGGCGTGATTTACATACTGGCGAGCACTCGCACACCATGGACGAGTGGACAAGGGTCGAGCGCAAGCCGGCTGCGGATGATCGAGGCACACTAGCAACTACCGGTGGAAGCGCGTTGGAACTAACAATGGCAGTGTTCCAAGGTGACGGTACTGGGCGCCCCTGTGTTGATTGGTGGCGGCAGTCGTTGACACGCAGACAAACCGCAGGCAGCAAGCCATCGGGGCTCTGGGCTTGGTTACTGGCATTGGGGTCCATAAAACGCGACAAGGGCGATCCCTACAGTCCTTGCAAGCGACCTCTGCCCTTTGGTAGCTGTGGAGAAGGGCGAGAGGGCTGTAGCAAGTAGGCGAAGTTATAGTTGAGTAGGGGGCGGGAGCGGAGCTTGAGGCGCCTCAGGAAGTGGATGGGTGCTGCGCTGCGAGCAAGCGATGGCACGTCGCAACTTTTTACTGTATTGCAAATGCCCATGTTTGCTAGCTTCCGTGTTTGACACCTCGACCGCTCGGCTTGGAGGGAGGTGCGGCCCGGCTCCGCTTGCAGAGGCAGAGTGTAATTTTGCATCGTGCGAGTCTCACCGAGTGCTGCCCGGTGGCCGGAGGCTGTTTTTTTTTTTTTTTTTGGCGATCCTGTGCCCCAAAAGGTTCGGCCCAGTCGAGACTTGTCGTTGCGTGTCGGTCAAAGACCGCAACGGCTCAACGCGCCCAGCTGCCACGACGTGGGGGCCCCCGCCTGTCGTGCAGCGAAGGCAACAGCCACCCGAATCACCCGCGCCGCACATCCCACCGCCGCCGCCGGTTGCTGATAACGGCGGGAGGGGGCCGATGCGTCCCACGCGACAGTCGGGGGTGGCGCACGATATTGGAAAATGGCGTCTGCGTTGCATGTGGCCATTTGCGGAGGCTTGGAGGGTAACCGACGGGACGCGCCAAGGCTGTCGCGCAAGACGGAGACCACTCGGAGGACAGACCCTGGAGCCGATTTCCCCACGTGAAACTTAGCGAATTCAGAACTTCCACGCCCGGCCCGAATCAGGAAAGAGCAATAGGAAAAGCAAACACGCGTAGCAACAAAGCAGTCTGGAAATCCGCGAGTCAGGATTGAACAACCGCACAATGGAAGTTGAGCCAATGTCAGGCCGAGGTTGTCGTTAGCGGCGTCACTTCTGCAGTTCCTGCATTGGGACAGCTTGGCAAGTTGCTTTTTTTGGGACGGAAGCTCGCTCGTCAAGCCCCTGTCAGCTAGCTGTCGTGCGTCCCCTCCGCCCCCGCTTGCGTTGAACTTCGGTCTTTCATCGTAGAAGCTCTCAGAACCATTTGCACAAAAAAGCAACAATCTCCGTAGCTGTGAGCTATCAAATTCCCCATCTCGACACATGGATCATGTGTATTATGATGAATCCTCGAGAAAGAAGCAAGCAAACTAAGGGGAAAAACAGAGCCGAGGTCCTTGAACCCGTTTTTGGCGACCCCAAGCGATCGCAATTGAAGATCTTATCCGTGCCACCGATTTCCCCGTGGCTGGGCCGGGCAGCTGGGCCTGGGGGCGGATCTGGTGTGACACGAAGGCACGAAGGCAACACAGCTTTTCGACACCCCGCCCTGCGATTCCAAATCACCTGTCATCGTTGGCAAGGTGACGTTTCCAACGAAGCGATCCAGAGCGAAAGAATCACGGCCGAAATGTGGAAGTGGCCGTGCGAAGAAACGAGATCGAATGGCAATTGCCAATGCACGCATGCATGTGCCGATGGCGGGCGTTTGCTCGAATTGCCACGAGGGCCGCAGAGCCATTCTCTCCATTCCGCAGAGGACCTTGCTACCTTGCAGCGGCCATCTTTCCGCGGGAGAAACGAACCACACGAAGTTCGGGTGTGTTTCACATGCGCTGCGACTGGGATCCTGGGCTCGCCTCTGCAGGTTCTTTACGCAGTAATCCGTACATCACAGAAAGGGCCCAGGGAGCAGGGGTCTCGCAGGGAGAAACAGGGCACTTGACTGCAACCTCGCCATGCAGGTAGCAAATACGCTGCGGGATGGATACCCCCGTCCCCTTTTCGCCAGCACTATCGATATCCCGCGCCCATTCTTGCATCCTCAGTGATTCTCGTGGCACAAAACCTGCGCACCTTGGGAGCTGGCCAAAGTAGACTGCCCAGACACCCTGTTCGCCCTCTCTCACCTCGCTCCTGACTAAGAAAGGAGGAATTCTGGCACTTTTGAGACCTTCAGCCCCCGCAGACGTTATCGGACTCAATTCGACCCTCGCACTGCCTCGTCGCATTGGTATTGGTCTCCGAAAAGGGGTTGCAAGCCTGAGTGACGACTTTGCGCCGTCTGCAACAAGCTCCTCCCGCTTCCCTCCCACCAGTCCATCTCACCCACCCAGGTAATATTCCGACCCGTGGTCCAAGCCATACGCGAGCCCTCTGTGACAAAACAATGGAGACTGTCGATCTCGCTGTTATTGGTGCAGGTAGGTACCCCCCGATTTTCTGACAGTCAGCCCTAGAGTGGTGCTGACACCAACTGCGCACAGGCATCGCCGGCCTCACGGCGGCGAAGACCCACCACCAGCTGAACCCGGGAAAAAGCGTAGTCGTCCTGGATGGGGGCTCGAGCCTCGGCGGCGTGTGGGCCAAGGACCGGCTCTACCCGGGGCTCAAGACCAACAACATGTTGGGCACCTACGAGTACCCGGATTTTCCCATGGACACCGAGACCTTTGGCGTCAAACCCGGCGAGTTCATGACCGGGGCCGTTATGCATGAGTATCTGTCCAAATATGCCGAGAAATTTGACATTTTGGACAAGATCCGGCTCCAGTCCAAGGTCCTGACGGCCGAGCACCAGGACGGACCGGACGGCGGGTGGATCCTGACGGTCCAGGCGGGAGCCTCAGTGACCAAGATTGCGGCCCGGAAGCTTGTCATGGCCACGGGCTTCACCTCTGAGCCATTCTTGCCTCACTTTGAAGGCCAAGAGGAGTTCGGAGTCCCCTTATTTCACGGGAAAGACTTTTTGGAGAACTCCGATACGCTGAACTCGGCTAAGAGCGTGACGGTATTTGGCGGCACCAAGTCTGCGTGGGATGCTGTGTACGCATACGGCACGAAAGGCATCAAGGTCAACTGGGTCATCCGAGGTAGGGCGCCGGCACTGGGTCGGGGCGTACATAGATATGCTGACTCAACCACTGGCAGAAAGCGGCCATGGTCCATCGTGGATGGCACCACCATATGTTACACCGCTGAAGAAATGGTTAGAAAAGCTCGTCCGTGAGTCCCTCGGTACCCACACGCCGAGACACTAACCCTCCGATGCTGACCAAACCATCTCGCAGATACCCGAATGCTTACATGGTTCAGCCCCTGTGTCTGGGGTGAAGCCGATGGTTACACAGGGATGCGAAACTTCTACCACGGCACCGCCGTGGGCCGGGCTATCACCAACACTTTCTGGTCCATCCTCGGGGGCGATGTGATCGCGTTGAACAAGTATGCTTCACACCCGGAGACGGCCAAACTCAAGCCCTGGAGCGAGGCCATGTTCACTGCTTCAACGTTTTCCATCCTCAACTATCCCACCGACATCTTCGACCTGGTCCGGAATGGTACTGTCAGTGTTCACATCGCCGACATCACGCACCTCTCCCCACACACGGTTCATCTCTCCGACGGTACTGACCTTGAGACCGACGCCCTCGTTTGCGCAACTGGCTGGAAGCATGTGCCGCCAGTCAAGTTCCTGCCAGAGGGGATTGATGTTGAGCTCGGCATCCCACACACGCCAGCCGGTGCTTCCGAGCCACTGTTCACAGACGAGGCCGTAAGCGAGGCTGACCAAGAGATCTTGACACGCTTCCCTCGGCTCAAGGATCAGCCGATTCAGAACAAGAATTTTAAGCCGATCCTTGAGACGGTCGGTGTGTCTACCACGGACAAAATCAACCCATCCACGCCGCTGACGCCCTACACTTTGTATCGGTTCATCGTCCCGCCATCGGCGCGCTTCCTACAAACTCGCGACATTGCCTTTGCCGGGTACCAGATGAGCTTCTCGACCATCACCATTTTGCATGTACAATGTGTATGGATAAACGCCTTCTTCAATGACCAGCTCCCAGTCAGCACCATGCCGCCCCTTAAGCCGCGCGGGAAGAGCGAAGAGACAGTCAAGTCAATCGAGGAATTGCGCCACGAAACGCTCTTGCATGCGCGCTTTGGCAAGTGGCGCTACCCAGCAGGCCACGGGACTCAGTTTCCTGACTTTGTGTTTGACGCCCTACCGTACATCGATTTGCTGGTTGGCGACTTGGGACTGAAGGTGCACCGCAAGGCGGGATGGCTTGCGGAGGCGACGGAGCCGTATGGGCCTGAGGACTACAGGGACTTCGTTGCGGAGTTTTCGGAGCAGAGTCGAGAATGATTGTATCGCCGCCGCCAGGATACCTAGATAGAGTGTTGATGATATACGTTCTTGAATAATACCTAGGTTCCTTGAGGTTGGAAAATATTTGACGTTCCGTGCTTTTATCTTTTATTTCGCAGCCTGCAAGTGACAAAGAAGTGGCGATTGCCTCAAATACGACAACACCAAAAAGAATATCACATAAAGGCAGTACATGGAGCAAAAAGATGATGGCTCAGACATTTCCCTAACAGGTGTAGACCGGATATGGCGGTCGCATTCCTGTCGAACCCTATGGAGTGTATGAAACCCACTAGAGATGTGTCTATTCTAGGAATTGAACCTGGAACTTCGAGCATCTGCGTCAAGTGGTTAACCACTGAGCCATCTAATTTCTGAAAGGAGGGTGTGTAAACAAGTCCCATAGACCCCGAGCGGTGCCTCTTGCGGGGTGGTCCAAGCATCTTCCTAGGTCTCGAGGGGCAGACAGGTTGCTCTAAGGCCTAGACTTCAGCTTTCTTCCTCGGATGGCACCTGATTAGGTAGGAAGGTCGTCTCGGTGTAAGGGAGGCTTGATGAGGCTGTAATGACCCCATCGCCTTCTCGTAACTTGCTCTTCTCACTTGCTGTCAGGCTAACGACAGTGTTTTTGTTCCTCCTGTCGTCTGGCCTTGCTCTACAGCCTAAACTGCCGGTTGAATCTGTCATCACCACCACGCTGACTTGACTTCTCTGGGTGTTAGTGATCAGACTGGCCGCCCCGCTATTGTCACGTCTCGAAGCATGAATGATAGATATCAACCTCCCGGTATTGCCAATAGTTCATCCCCACTGATTCACAATTTTGTCAACTTTGGGTCCTTGTGGTTACCCATCTAGGAAGACATCCAGCTCCCATTCCGGTCCGGTCGGCTCGCAGCCTTCGCCACATCACGATTCTGCTATCTGTCAATCCCCTCTTCCGCAAAGTAAAGCCGTAGTTCATTCCAAACTCCCCAATCCTCCAGTCCGTGATCTCGCGGCGCCTTTCATCGTCTAGAGCAGATATGACGGTGCCGCCGCCGGGGAAATCCCCGCCTCTTGCCAATCATGTACCAAGCTAACGCCGGACACGATGCCTCAGCCCGGTTGTCTCGTCGCTTCCCAGAACGGCCGCGGGATGGTTTCCATCCGCAAAGAATCGCTGCTGCAGCCTGTACTGGGTGTAGCCGCAGACTCGTCATATCATCAGATATTCCCATCTCTTATTAAAGTTGAGAAAGCCACGATGTGGGCCGCCCCGCTTGACTTCGATTTGCGCCGTCGGTGCACGTCGTTGTCGCGCTTGATTGTTCTGTGTTCTCCGCCTCCGGTGCTGCCCGATGTGTTTGCTCTGCCGCTGACCCGGACTTCATCGCCCCATGGTCCTGGTTTGACGGCAACGAGAGGCAAAGGTCCGATGACTGTATTCCGCGAAACCAGCGATGATGTCCTTTCGAGTGACTTTATCATTTGATGAGCAGCTCGGACAGCCTGCTTCCCGATCGCTCTAGGGCGAGCCTCGGTTTCGCGGTCATCGGCATTCTTGTTGGCATGGGCCGGTCGGGTTTGCTGAAACGACAGCGGCCTCGTCAACGTCCAATTCAACAAGGCGCCTCGCGTCTGACGTGTGGCCTAGGAAACCAGCAGCGAACCATCTGAGTATTGCCAGCATCTATCTCCCTCTAGCAGAAACTGAGACGCGAAGAGGAAGGGAATGGTGCACCGGAACAGTATGATGTTGGGCTGACGAAGATCCTGATCAGCCAGCGCCCGAACTGCTGATGTTTAACCCCGAGGTCTTGGAATTGACACAATCTCCCATCATCGCGCTCCCTATACTTGCCTCCATAGCGCAGCTCAATTCCTCGCTCAGGTAATCCGCTTGCCCGTCCGTTCTTGCGGATCGCAGCCCCCGCTTGCCGCGCCAATCGCGAAGGGCGGCGAATTCACATGAATATATGTATCTGTAGAAACGGATAGCGTGTATGATGTCCAAGATGGAGCCCAGCATGCCGAGTTTAGTTCTGAGGTGATGGGAGAGGCAACAAAGCTGGAGCCATTCCAGATTTTAGCAACCTCGGCACAAAGCAGAGCCCGATCCAAACTGCCACACAATGAACCGATTGCCTGTACAGGCCCATTGTCTCGTGAATGTTTGCTACATAAATGAAATGATAAAGACAATAGAATGTGTGCTCAGAAAGTGCTGTGGTGAGATCCCAAAGCGGAACTTTTATCATGTGGAAAATAAAACTCCCGCGGGGAGGATACATCAACACCAAAAACAATATCTCTAAATAGAGAGACAGGGCAAAAAAAGTGACGTCGCGCGTAGCCTGGCTGCTACCAGCATGCATAACATAAATCCCCCAGTACCCGCTCAGTGACTGCCCTCAGTACCGCTATAAACAAGTCCTCAGGTTATGCACACCGGAACGGCGGCCGCATTTCTGTCGAGCCCCGTGAATGTATGGCATTCAGCCTCCCAGGAGGTGCCTGTTCCAGGAGTTAAACCTGCAACCTGCCAGAGTAGTGGTGAGCTAAGTAACTGCACCAACATCCCACTACGCCATACCATCTGATTGCTAGAAGTAATACATTGAATTCTTACCGATATACCCCCAGCGGTCCCTCGACAGGTGGTCCAAGCACCTTCCTCAATCTCGGGGGACAGACGCGTTACTCCGAGGCTCAAGCGTCATCTTCCTTCCTTAGATGGTACCAGTCTAGCTGCACAAAAGAGGACTGATGAACGGTAATGACACCCGTTGCCTTCTTGTAACTTACTGTTCTTACCCGCTGTTAGGCCAACCGGCAGTATGCTCCTTCTGTTGTCTTCCTTCTCTACAGCCTCAAACTATAGGTTAAATCTAGCATCATCGTCACGGTATGTTCTTTAAGTAGCGGTGTTTGGATTAGCCACTCCAATATCGTCACATCTTAAAATATGAATAAAGGACATCAGTCTCACGGTTTCACCAAGAGCTCATCACCACTGATTCACAACTCTATTAGTTCTAGATCTTAATAATTAGCAATACATCAAGCTATGTAGTACCATTCCAGTCCGCCTTGTCGCCTCGCCACCTCGCTGCATCATGATTATGCCACTGGTATCTCGCATTCCGATCCTCTCCCGCCAAACGAAGCCGGAGATCGTTTCAGGCTTCCCAGTCCTCCGTTACATAATCCGCGACGCCTCTCGTCGTTTGTAGTAGATATGGCGGCTTGGAAAATAAGCACAGATTGATATGCCATTAGTTTCTCGTGAAAGTTTGAAGGGAGGTCTCAAGGTCGTAAAGACCCTTCTATCGAAACCCTCGGGCGGTGCTTGACAACAAATAGCAAAGGTAACGGGGCCGGGAAAGAACTCGCATGTTCGTACTGAGCTCCTTCTATGTTGTAGAGTTGCCGGTCATATACCTAGGTAGCCAATGTAGTCCACGATGCCTCCACGTCGGCCCAGCAGTTCCCTCGCTTGTCTAAACGGTTCAAGTTGCGGCCTTCTTAGTCCCATGTCCGGGCAGGACGGCAGCGAAGAGGCAAAGCCGCAACTCTCGTGTTTTGTCGCTCCGAATTAGCTGCCGAGTCCAGGTGAGGGACGATGCCGCTTCTCCACGGTCTCCCGAATGACTTCGTCGGGCCAAGCGGCATTGAGTCTGACGTGTCACCTTAGTAACGAGTAGTGAGCTTGTCCCGGCCTGTGTCTTGCCAGCATATAAGAATCCGAAGGGAGGAATAGCCGGGGGTGTTACCCACCAGAAGAAGGTCACGGTGGTGGGCTGTAGCCTGAGATTTTCAGCCAACACGCAAATAAATCATGTTGTCGGCTAGGGCTTCTTTGCAATTGACACGACCGTCCATGATTGCGATCTGTTTGCTTGCCTCGGGAGATCCCTAGGTTCCTGCTCCTCGATCCATTCTGTGTGTGAATTCATCTGCCCGGCGTGAGTTCTTTCAAGCTCTTTCAGTCTTGCCTCCATGGCGCAGCTCAATTGAAACCTCCCGCCCATTCGGTTCGTAGTGGTTCTTTCTCGAGAAGGATAGCCCGGCCCGGCCCTTGCTCATTTTGGGAGACGCTTAGGGGCGCGAAAGGTAAGGCTTGTGGGGTCGAGGCTGTGGTGACAGGGGACAGTTCAAAGCTGAAGGTGTGGCCCAAGAGAGCTGCAACGCTCAGAGGAACTCACACCTTCAACATCGGCAATTGGCAAAATCCTCGCAGAACTGCGCTGCATTGTTAATATTCTCAATAGGAACAGAATGAAAGAAAACCCACCGTGACGTGAAGGAAGTTAGAGGCTGCTGTAAAAAGAAAGAAAATAAAATGAATGAATCCTAGGGGGGGGAGAGAGGAGTTGTAGCAACACCAAAAGAAAACATCTCTAGATGCCTGAGGTACCTCGAGAGACTTGAGGAGGGAAAAAAGGTGACGGCTGTAGCCTGGCTGCTACACATCCCCCAGTACCCTCTTCGCGCTCCGCTGTAGACATTTCCTTAGACCGAGCGCAGACCGGATATGGTGGCCGCATTTCTGTCGAGCCCCACGGAGTGTATGACACTAAAGAGCCCAAGAATTTGCCTGTTCCAGGAATTGAACCTGCAACTTGCCAGCAGTGGTGGTGGGCTGTTATAGCTGCACCAACATCCCACTGAGCCATCTCATTGTTGAAAGTAATCCATTGAATTCTTGCCCATATACCCCCAGCGGTCGCCCCCGGTGGGTGGTCCAAGCTCTTTCACCGTCGCTGGATCTCTGCGGGTCAGGTGCCGCGCTGGTGTCTCACTGCCGTGACCTCAAGAAGGAGGCTTGTTCCCACACACGGGCTTTGTTCCTCTGACCGCGGTTATGATCGCGGTCTTTGTCCAACGCAAGGTTGCCAGGCACCCAGTAACACCATTCACATAGCCTCCCATATTGCCAACATAAATACTGCGGCATTTGTTGGTTAATTTGTCATACCTTATCGCCCACTACCTAGTCAAGAATTGGAAGCACAACTCTTCTGTCACAGCACAGAGATGGCGGTGACGCCGGTGGCAGCAGCAACAGCAAGCTCAACACCATCTATCTCCCAGTCCTGACCTGACTGCAATTCTGAGGTTTCTACGCACCTCCGCAATCGCCCCAATACGTGCAGCACTCCGATCAAGGAGCATGGTGTGAATTGGGCAGCTCCTGCTGTTCTATCTGTTTGAAGGTTACCTCTCCAGGTTACCTGTCCTCGACACTGGCTAGCATCATTGGCCGCGAGAACTCCTCCAGGTGCTCCCTGCGAAGCAGCTCGGGAATCAGGCATTCTGGCACGGTTGGTTACTCGGCAAGGATCACATCTTGAGGCAAACAATGAACATTAATTTCACGTGGTTTCAATGAGAGCTTGTTGTCTTCCCTGGAATGCCTTCTGTTGAGGGATTCTTGACTATCGAGACACCCATTTCCTCTCCTGGCTTCCAATATTACTGACCACTGTGCTGTCCTTTCTGGCCCCCCCTTCCACCTGTCACAGCAAGAGTCAATAGTGGGCTGGCTCTCCATTGAACCCTCCAACCAAGGTTCTAAGGTGCCTTGGGCAATTTCCTCTAGCGTCGGGTCGGAAAGTACCAAACCATCAGGCCGACGAGTAGTCAAACGTTGGCTCCTCGTTCAGCCGGAGAAACATCTCGGCATCTGAGTAGTAGCCTCTGGTGACACAGCAAAAATTTTCCACTGCGAACGCGAGGGGCGATCCCACAGAGCGGCTGCCTCCACGCTTGAGAAATCTGTATCGGCCCTTGACAATTGCGCGGAACAACTCGGCAAAAATGCGCTGAGGTAGCTTGCGTCCAAGCCTGTTTGAGCGGCGAACTAGCTGTTTAATGGGCGTTGTAGTCAGAATCGATGTCCCGTTATTTAAGATGAGAAGATCGGAACGGGGGCTTGAATGCTTACCATGACAAATTTGTACGTGTCGTCAACCTCAGCAGCTCTACCGTGGCGGGCCAGGCTTGCGGCCTTGCGCATGATGGCGCACATTGCCTCCTGAACATGCTGGTGCTGCAGGGGGACTTCAAGTCTTCGAAGCGCTTGGGCAACGCGTCGGCCGTCTAGGCGATTGCTCAACATATGGTCTCTATTCGACTTCCACACCATGCCCTCTTGGGCGAGGCACTCCTTAAATAGACGGTACGGAATGACAGGCATTTTGCTGTCAGACTGCGACATTGTGAGCGAGGGGCAGGAAAAATTGGGCGCGACAACATGATCCGTTTACATACCGTGGCAAATCCTTCGCTCTGGTGACGGACGGAGAGACAGATTCGAGGAACCGATGTCGCAAATTGGTGCTGGTAGAACCGAGTTGTGCTCAGATGGCAGGACAGAATGCTCAGAGAGATTTGGTGTAAGAGTGTATATAATTGAGTCGGGATAGACGTGGCAGCCTATTAAATGAGGCGAGCATGCCCTGTTCGAGATGTTGAAGGGCGAGGGGAAAGAGAAACAAGAATTGTAACCGCCCATCCAAGCAGCTGTCTAGACAAGGATCGATTACCGGTACTGATCAACCGCAAAGTGGGAAGGTGGGGCTTTGCTGTCAAGTGAATCACTTGGGTGAACCAGTTCTTGTTTTGATGGCGCTAGACCTGGTTGGGACAGGATTGGGCCAAGAGTTAGAACCAGCTAACTGTGATCAAATTGGGAATTGATGTGAAGGTGCAAGGCACGCGTTTGAAATCGAGCAATGATTTTCCAATGAGGCTAGCATCAGCGCCTAATTCTGCTCAAGACGGAGCGAGCAACTGCCCAGGTTAGGCGGGCATTAGCTCCGTGATCTAGTTACATGATGGCAACTCGCTCACACAAGGATGAGCCGGTCTGAGCAAAGGGACCGGACTTTGAGGTTTTCCTCGACTATTATTGTCCGCTGACATTTGAATGGAGGAAAGAAATAATATTTCCGGGAAGGAGCACGAAAGCTTTGGCCATTATCAAGTAAACAAGACCCACTTGTCTTTCCAAGTGCACTCCTGCCTGGTACTTAAGTAAAATCTCCAGCCAGAACTCCGCGATAATTCTTTTCCTTCACGCAACGCACCCGATTCCTGATAAGTAAATATTTTCTATCACAACTCTGCATTTCCTTTGGCTTCAATTTTCCCTTTGGCTTGGCTTTTGCCTTTGGCTCGAGATTTCACTATAGCTTGGGGTTTTCCTTTGACTTGAAGTTTTCCCTTCGGTCGAGGCTTCCATAAGGCTCGAGATCTTCCTTTGGCTCGAGTGTTTCCATTGGCTCTACATATCCCTCAAGCTCAGGGATTTTCCTTTTCGGTCGAGTTTTCCCAGTGGCTCAAAATTTCCTGGTGGTTTTGAGGTTTTCTTTTCGCTCGAGTTTGTGTTTCTGACGCAAGTGCTGCCTAGACCTCTCGTACCTGCCTCTGAAATTCATTTGCCGTCTGGATTTGGTACGTTTTGAGCGCTGCCGATTGTTACCTGCTTTCCTCGTTTTATTTTCGAACCGCTCTTGCTGACAAAAGTAAACAAGAACAGCCAACCAACATCTTCTGGCCCCGCCGCTCTTCAGTCGTCTCTCGTAAGGCAACTCATCCATCACATCCAATTCGCAAGGCCTTTTGCCTTCAACAACACGTCCTAACAGACTTCGTAGACGCTGTACACTCTCTGCCGCCGCCCCTCTGCCGTCCTCTCAAGGCCTTCTTGGCAGTTCGACAGGCCTTCGCGGTCTCAGTTTACACCTCTCCCCGCTTTCGGTAGGCCTTCCTCACATGCAGCGACACATGGTGCTGTCTTGGTTAGGCCTAAAATGTTTTGCTAACGGCCTATTTTCAGAAAATTCACGCGTCGAAAATGTCTTCCTCCGCCCCCGCCCAAAACCTCAAGGCGTTCCTCCCTCGCAATGGGATGCTGTGGCCCACTTGGGACCACATTTTGAACACGCGGCGCGGGGATGCTGCTGTGCTGTTCTCCCTCGTGGCACTGGGCGTTGTGCTGTCCTCTCGCGAGGTCCAGGTCGCCTTGTGCGACCTGATTGACCTCGCAACCGAAATAATGCGAACCGGCCGCCAGCAAGGCGGCACCGTCAGCGAACTGGAGTTTCTGGACATCCTCTGGCGCCAGCACCCCCTCAGCCGCCACCTTTTCGCTCCGTATTTTGTGGAGTTGTTCCAGAAGCTGTTGCGGGGCCGGATGGCCTACCTGGAGGATCGGGAGGATCGCGGTCTCCCCACCCAGTAAGTGCCAAATCTTTTCGTCATATCATGCAGTTTGAGGAGGCTTTAGAGTGATACATTGTGCAATCGAATCGGGTACTGGGATCAGTCGCTTCTGGGCTTGGCTCAGCTTTTGGGGCCAAACCCCTCCACGAGTGACCGATTCAACCCTTTGTTTCAGCCAGTCAGATTCAGTTGCCTCATAGAGTGTCTACCTCAGACCTGCTCAGACCATGCACTTCATCGTCACAGTTGGTCCTTCTCAAAAAGCGCCCACTAATCATTTTCTTTTCACAGAGATCCGGCGAACCACTCGCCCCTGGCCAGGGCAGTGGATAGCTTCCTGGCTATTTCGCGTGGCCTGTTTTCGAAGGCCGAGCTCTTCCTGGAGCTCGAGTCTGGTGTGCTCGCCTTGCCCGGCGAGGGCGACTTCGCGGGCATCGCCCTCTTTGCCGCGACGCCCGCCGCCGCCCACGCCGCCAACCCCCCTCTCTTCTCCGCCGCCGCCACCACCCTCACCACGGCAGCGACCGCCCCCCGCCGCCGCCGATCGCCTTTGCCGGCTCTGCTCCCTTCTCCGAGATGGAATTGGTGTAAGATATTGTTGGCGTATTGTACGACCGACGCGGTTTTCTTTTTGTCGGAGTAGTGTACGACGGGTACGGTTTTCTTTATTTCGGTGCGAATTCAAGTCTTGACCACGCGCATCATTGCGTGGTCCCCTGAACCTTTCCGAATGACAGTGACACATGCCGTGCTATATAAAGATGTGAGATGCGCAGTTTGAAGTCCTCGCCCCTCGATTCAGCTTCGTAGTCTACCAACCCCAGCGTGTTGCGGCTCGGTTGCGGTTGAGGTGGTCTCTAAGACGAGGTGTTGTCAATGGTGGATTCACGCCAAGCCCTCGAGGTCAAAATAAGGTGCGGCGCGCTGCGGCAAAAGTGGACGCTGAGTGGACAGGGAGCATCCCGACAAGAGCTGTGGCGCCAACGACACACCGAGCTGTCAAAAAGGAAGATCATCTGGGTCGTTCAAAAGTAGTTGACGATCAATACCGAGAGGAAGGATGTCACACGAAATCGCTGTTGTTCGTGTCATAAATCCGACAATTTCAATTCAAGCTACCACCAACAGAACGCTATCCATCGCAGCTAACAACCGACATGCAAAAAGACTAGCCTCAAGGCTGTTTGCAGCTATCATCTCAATCATCTTCGTCATCCTGGACCTTTTCCTTATCTCCATCATGATCCTCCCATCCATCTATGTCCGAATCCGATTCTCCCGCCTCGGAGCCACTGTCCTCCTCGCTGCTGCGGCGGGTCGACTGCAGCCCGTTTAGCATCTCCAGCGCAACCTTGGAAGCCTGGAAGAATGGATGATCTTCCTTCAAAGGCCTCCTCTGGCAGACGTATCCCATGGGAGTATGCGATATATCTTGTCCCCCTCGTCGAAGAGTAAGCCACTCAAGGATAAACCCGCGGGTATTAGCACTGCGCGCTCCAGCCGCGTCCTCGCCAGGGCCGTCATGTTGAACAATATTGTTGACAGCTCCATCATCCAGATTACGGAAGTACTCATCCATCGACTGGTACTCACTGAAGCCGAAATAGAGACGGCCGGACAGAATGCCTATCTCAATCCGCACCCAGTCAGGGATGCCAGACCCGAGTATTGGCAAAGGTGGAAGAACGAGGTAACCAAGACTGCCTAACTCAACCATAGATCTCGTTATGGACGCTGCGTAAGGAATTAGGTGCACGGCCCGTCCAGGGGCCGCATGCCCAGCTCCAAGGAGGATCTCTGCCTCCTCTGGGATAAGAACAAGAGCAGTCTGGGTTTTGGGAGCCCAGAGAATCCACTCCGTTGACCTCTAAAGCAACGATTAGCATATTTTCAATCCATGCTGGCGGAAGCTGTGGGGGAGAACTTACCGTGAATTCATCAAGAGGTTCTCTCTTGTTTGGCAGATCGATGCTTCTCATGAACTCTGTTGACACAAATAACCTCGAGTTTGTGGCCTGAAGCTTGTGCTTTTTCCCGAGCGAAGTGTCTCCCAGTGCCGCAAAGACTTGCTGATATCCTCCAGCCCCAGAGAGAACACCGGTGAGAATGAACTTCATGATGTTCTCGTGGAGCCCTGGGAAGCTGAGGGGTTTGTAGTGTGATGGCCTTTGGACCTCGCGCACCTCTTCTACTTGAAATTCCACCTCCCGCTCCTGCTCAACCTCCTCAAACGCGGATGCTGTGGCCATCGAGGTCTTCCCGTCCTTGCTCCCAGCCTTGCTTTCGAGGATTGCCATGAATTCCTTTACTTGCGAGCTGGAAGTCATGGCCGCGAAGGACTCGGCCTTTGCGGTCTGAACACCGTACAGCTCCTTCAGTGTCTGGCTCTCCTTCTGTCGGATTATCTTCAAGAATTTGTTCCGGTGCTTCACACTGTCTACGAGTCTGGGGTTTTCAAAAGCCGCGTTTGTTCGTCGGCAGAAGTCCCCTCCTTGTGCCAGGTATAGCGTCCGCAATTGCTCGTTGGCGCGGCAAGTCATCTCAAGAAGCCACTGCACGCAGTGAGACGAATTTATGCGGAAGAGATTAGGGAGCTGGCAGATGTCGCGAATACTGCGGTCGACTTCCGGTGGAGCATAAAACACAACGGACTGGGTTGATGCAAGCTGTCGAAGCCTCATCGCAGCTGAGTCTGTGTTAGCTAGGCATGAAATAAGGGAAAGGTACGAATGACTCCAGCCGCCACATACCTTGAGCAGTGTTGTCTTTCGTCTGGTTTAGCGCTAGTGTTAACGCTCCGGTTGCATTTGCTGGCAGCTTCAAGTCCGTTCCTCTGGTATGAGCCTCGTCGAGATACACAAGACAGTTGCTGAGGTTCTCCGCAAATGGTGTCGCTAGCAGCGGCACAGTCTTCTTTGTTGCCCTGTACTGCACCCAAGCTCGATTGTCCTTGGCAAAATAGATCGCCGCCTCGGCCTCGGTGTCTATTTCGAGCCACTTTTTGACCAAGTCATGGTTCTCCATCTCCAGAACAAAGGCGCCTGCATCAATCAGAATGCGAGTCTTGCTGTTGCATAGCTTGTGGAGAAGTCCAACCTCCGACAGTCTCTTTCCGCTTTGATCGAGCATGACCTGGTATCCTCTGTTTCTTTTTTCGAGCAGACAACAAAGAACCTCGGCATTTGTCTGCAAAAGGCTGGGGAGATCATCTTGCCGAATCGTCAGAGGCAATAGATACTTGTTGTCGTTTGTTCCGCTGAAGCCTGTCGTGCGAGCAACTTGTTCTTTGTGATTGATCAGCGCCTGCGGGAACAAAGGGAGATCCCAGCCAGACGCCTGGATCTTCACGTCGAATTGTCGGGCGTGGACCGGAAACACGAAGATATTCATGTAATGATTTATCGCCGTTCTGCTGATGCGGAGATACGGCCAGAGTCGCTCAATCTGGGCGCTGTCCTCGGTATTGATCAGATTCCACTGCTGCAATTCTGCAGGCATGGACCTCGCATCCTGGACCCACCGATCATATTCAGCTCCAGGGTTATCGGATTTGAACACATGACGAAGAACCTCAGTGAACTGATCCAAGCTGAGGCCTGAGTAGTAGAAGGCGAGACAGGTGAACAATATTGCGACATCCGGGTGTCCAAACTCTGCCTGCTCGGACGGGACACCCTTGGCTTCGAAAGGCACAGCAATTGGCCATCGTTCCGGATGCAAGCCATATTGAACGTTCCATCTCTTCTTCAGACACAAGAGCAGGATGCCTTGCCCGAGAAGACCCCGAACCAGAAGGATCTTGTCGGCTCCGGTTGTCCTGTCGGAAAACACTCTTTTGGCTTTTGTGATTTGGTTCGCCTCGCATGTTTCGGCCGACAGAGCTTGTCGTAACTTGTTGACGGCTGCAGGTGTAGCATTTTCTGAGAGCTGGAACACAGGGGAGTTCCCGCTGCAAATCTCGTCGATGAGACGTGTCTTGAGAGCTTCTTCCACATTGCTTTGCAGCAAGTGCAGTCTGGGGAATGCGGGCCCTTCCCTGACAACCTCTAGACTCTTCGGGAACGAAGTATGGAGATCCTTGATATTCGTTTCAACGAAGCCCAGGAGCGCCTGAGCAACCAGCCAACGGTGG
>Ga0247760_1001144_pt1 | contig 26050 bp, 31 predicted proteins | sample UWRJL171409R4_FD_179936 | JGI IMG/M metagenome (GOLD analysis project Ga0247760, IMG submission 179936) | Plant litter microbial communities from Arlington Agricultural Research Station in Wisconsin, United States - UWRJ-L171-409R-4 | ecosystem: Environmental > Terrestrial > Plant litter >... | reverse complement strand
CCCCACCTCCCACTCCCCCCCATCCTCCTGCGGCATTCAAAGTCAGCAAACACCCATCCCCACCAGATCAGAGTACTCACCAACCACTCAAACCTCCCCCCCGAATAGCTCACACAAACCCACACCCCTCCCTCTCCCAAACTTTCCCCAACCCGCTCCACCATCTTTCTCACCCCCTCCTCCCCTCCACAAGCAACCGCATCCGCCGCCCCCTTATCCACCACCAGTCCATACTCCCTCCCCATCTCCATCTCCGTAACATCCACAACCTGATACCCCATCTTCACATCCCCAAACTCCTTCATCTCCGCCTCCTTCCCCCTCTCGACCGCTAACGGCTCGTAATCGACGTTCGTGATGTCGGTGAATCCGGCGGCGCGCAGGTGGAGTTGCAGTGAGGAGGTGCCGAAGCCGAGGTGGAGGATGGGAGTGGAGAGGCCGGAGGGGAGGGAGGTGAGGATGGGGAGGAGGGCAGTGGAGGGGAGAAGCCATTCGAAGTGGGATTCGGTGGTGAAGCGGGTGTGCCAGTAGGATTGGGTTTCAAATGCGGGGGGCATGATTGCGGTTGGTTGTGTTTGCTGTTGGCTGTGATCGTGGTTGTGGTGGTTGAGTAGCTGTTGTTTACCGTGTGATACTGGATGGTCGCGATTGTGGTCGTCGTGAGTTGGGGGCTTGAGGGAAATTTTAGGCCAAATTTTCGCTGCTTGGAATGCAAGTGTGGTGGTGATGTGGGGTGTTACACAGATTGGTGAGGCTGCCATGTGAGATCCTATTGGGTGGAGATAACCGGCCGCATGTCAGATGGAAGGGATGACCGTAAATTTAGAAACTCCCACAAGTCCATCGGGTCGAGCGCCTGGCGGCTTGGGCCCGTTCCTCGCAAACGTGAGTTGTCTGCTTCGCCGTCGGCCTTGGTTTACGCGAGCAAATGTCGTTTGGCGGCCAAGCGGCTCTGGCGCCGTTGCGATCTCAGCATTGGCCTGCCGCTGGTGGTGATGTGGAAAGTTATCGGCGTTGAGGGGGTCGAAGCAGGATTTCACTTTATACAGGTTTGGATCCCCAGCTTAGCTTCACTTGTCCGACTTCGCAGGTCTACATCGTCCCCGCTGCGGGGACCACAGTGCTGTGTTGCCCGAAGGCAGGAACTGCAGAAAGTCCAGTCCATCATTTGCAATATCACAGGGCAGGGTGCAAGCAAGAGACCCGACGCTGTGGTGAAAACGACAGCTCTGACAGCGGCCTTTGCCAAAATGCGGTGTCAATTGCTGCACTTTCGGGCATTCTTGCAGCGAGCTGGAGAAGGGAGCCTGTATCCGCGACGGTGATCAAAGCATCAACCCTTTGGGCGCAGTTCCGTAAGTGTCATGGAATGGAGTCGTTGTCTGGTGATTTGGTGTTAAACTAGGTACGGAGTGAACATTTCTTCATCGACCAACACTTCAGCAAATACAAACCCCACAAGTGCGAGTCCCACTGGCACACTACGATCGTTGGGGTCGGGGTCGGGGTCAGGGGTCGGGATCCCACTCGCCCTACCCTCAACCATGAAGCAGCCGGCCACGCCTTTGCCGAATCGGCTATCGCTCTAGATATAGTGTCGAAGTTATGCGAGGAAGCAGGGTCGCCTGTATGAAGCCGCATGAGGGCAAGAAGAGTATTGACATAAGTTGCTGACATTGGAGTCGGCGGGCAAGCTTTGGGTTTGAAAGGATAATTTGGGCCCATGAAAACTTCCCATGGTTATCGCGAGCTGGCAAGGGCCGTGGTGGTAGTATCTTGTAGATGGGTACTTTCAGATACACAGTCTTAGTAAGCCCCATTCTTTCCTTTTCTTATTCGTGAAAGTGCCACTAACAGCAATGCAGGGGTCCGAGAACATAAATATTGTATGTGAAACACATCAACGCGTCCATCTCAGCCGGCACCACCATCCTTCCCCCCTTCAGCCCCGGGATTCAGCAGGGACACACCAGGACTCGGATCGTTTGTGTCAGTCCCCCAAGCACTCGAACTTGGGGCGGTATATCCCGGTGCTAGGATCAAGCTCATGTGTGGTCGTGAAAACGTCTTCTCGCGGGGGATCAGCGGTGCCAGTGATGTAAGAGTGACCAAGCGGGAGGGGGTTTGAGGAGGGCCACACAAACGGGGTCACATTTTCCTGCTTGTTGGAAGAGATCCTTGCCCACTTTCGTAGTACGACCTTGTCCTCATCAGCGAGGCAAACTGTGGCATGCTTCCTGTTTCACAGTCGGCCGCAGCCAAATGTCTGTTGGGTTTGTTGTGCGTGGAATCTCATTTCAGCTACACCACACGGGCGGCTGCCGTGCGGTGTGCGCAGCATGAGAGGCGCCGAGGTCCCATTGCAGACCAGGTTATAAACAAACATGAATTCGCTCCCCGGCTCTGGTGAGGTCACACCATTCTCACCATCTTCTTTCGGACCTCCCGTCGCTAGATCAGCCTGAAATATGACGTCGCCGGAAGGTTACTCTTGGTGCTAAGGGGAGGGCATTCCGTCCGTACAATTTGGCTTCAGCTGCCCGAACACTCAGACATGCCAGACACTTGCCGGGGAGACCACCATCTTGTACTGTCCTCTCGGCGAGGATTACGCCACAATCTTTCCAATAATGTGTGATATTTCACTGCAAGATCCGAAGAAGTACCCCCTGGAAATTCTAAAAACCATAGCGCTGATAGGCTTCTTGCCACAATGTAGGGATTTATGTTGTCCATTTGGATATTCATGCGAGCGTAGTGGTAGACATAGCGCCGGTCGAAATGACGCATGTACAATTGACCACCATGGGTGAGTGTCTCGGCGCGGATGATGCGACTTACAGGCGCATTGGTCAGTATAATCGAGCGGATGTGTAGCTAGCAACTCCGTCAGAGCGCAATCTTTGGAAAAGATTCGACGGCTCCTGCGTATGCCTTTGAAGAGGTCGAGCAAGAGCGCGAGTCAGACGACGGCGACGACTGGGATTCGGACATGGACCAGTGGGCTGAGGAGGGTGAGAAAAAGGGTTATTTTTATGATAGTGACTGATGAAGTGGAGGACATGTTTGGAGTAATAACTGCCGGCCACAGATTGTAGCCATGTGAGTAAATGAATAATACCCTGTCTTTTTTATTATACGTAATTAATTTTGGGTAAAATGCGTGATGAGAATGTTTATTAGGCCTTTATCTTTGTGACAAAGGGGTCGGGTAATGTGATTAACACCTATTGAAATGTATAAAAGGCGTTATACGATGTATTTAAGGTGTATAAGAATGTAGGAGAGGCTTAGTATAACGCTGATTGGGTATCGTACGATGTAGACAAGGTGTTGTACAATATAATTACGGTGTACTTTAGCACAGACAAGACTACAAATGATGCAATTGAGGCGTATTACTTTCCAGCTAAGGCCTATTACAGATCAGAGAGGCCTGTAGCCTGAAAAATTCGGCCTATTCAGCTTGGTTGGTTAAGATGGAAATAGACATTATCAATGTCGTTACTGATCCTCAATCATTAATCTTAACGTCCTCAAACCGTTTGTTCTGCGTGCAAACGCCTCCGAACCCCTTAACTAACCTGACACGTCGGACAATACTGATCTCTCACACCCAAATACGTCAAACTCCCACACCCAGTCTGCACAAAACTCCCCTGCTCCGGCAGCGACCACACATCCCCAAAATACTCCAACGGCACCGTCCCACACGTGTCATTCAACCCCGGGGAGTTAAAAAAGAGCAGACTGCACCCCCCCCTCCAGCGATCCTCCCACTGGCTCACGGCACATCCCTTATTGTCAACACACAGCTGGCAGCAGGCAGGGGCGTCCAGACCGGGGATGCCAATGAGCGTGTTGGGGAAGCCAATGGGGAAGGTCCAGTTGTTTGGGGACACGCGGACCTCGATGCCGCGGCCGTCGCGCTCGCGGATGAGGTTGGTGGGAGCGCATTGGGCGGCAAGAGTTACGGTGGTGGGGGTGGAGGGGTCGCAGGCGACGGGGATGGGGATTGTGGTGTAGGCGAGCTGGTGGTTGCGGTTAGTGTGGGTTACGGTGTGGCGGTAGCGGGTGCGTGTGTAGTATTTGCCGTCATCGTTGATGTCAAATGTCCGGGTACCAACGGTTGTGGAGAGGTAGGTTGTGCCGGTGAAGGTAGAGGTGAAGGTGGTGGTGCTGCCGGTGAAGGTGAAGACTTTGTAGATGCCGGTTAGGAAGTAGTATGTAGTGACGGCGGTGGGCCAGGAGCTTTTGGTGATGGTGATTTGGCCTGGGAAGGGCGTGTACTCGCCGGTGTAAGTGGTCACGGTACTTTTGGGTGGAGAAAGGCCGTTGGTGCATGTGGTGGGCGAGAAGGTGACCGTTGCAACAGTAGGGTTTGTCCGGACGGTCTCTGTGGTGGTTCCGTCTATCGTCACGGTAGGGGGAGGTGTCGTTCCGGCGGTGTAGACCACATCCCATCGCGATTCCAGGGGCTCTGTTGCGACTACTGTCAACCAGGTCGTCTGGTTGATATTTCTGCTTGCGACCGGTTCGTTGATGTAGGATGTCGCCATCTCAATGGGGGCGGTTGACGTCGGGACCGGCCTGATCGGCGTGCTGCCGTATCGGACTGTGATCGAGGATGAAAAGGCTTCGCTAATCCTTGTTGTGGAGGACCAAGTGATGATACTGTTCTGCGCGTGGACGGCCGAGAAGACGGCAGCCGCAAGGCTGGTCGTAGAGAACTTCATTTTTTAGCCGACTATTGCCATAGAAATCAACAGCGAAAATCGAAGAGCTCCCGTCGTCAGTGATGTATACGATCAGAGTGCTCGCCAAGACGCAAACCCAACCCCATTGATGTTACGATTCCTATGTCTCGCAGGCAGCATGAATGACAGGTTGCATGCAGAAGTTGAACTGAGTGGAAACCGTGACATCTTATGTAGATAATGAGCAGAATGCGCAGCTATTCTATTACCCGCCCGGCAAGCCGATTAACCGCATCCTTGCGCTGAGCCGACTTGCACATCGACCAGATATTTACCGAGAAACGTTACATTTGCTGTGTGAACCGCACTAGGACTCCTGGAACCCTCAGTTCAAATCAAGTAGCCAGCGAAGCATGTAACATGTGGTTTGAAAGGAGTGGAGGGATAAGGAAACCGGACAGGCTAGTGCATGTCGGACTATCCTTAATCTCACCTGCAGAGCACTGCAGAGGAAGGAGCGAGTCAAACACGTGATGAGCCGATGATCGGCGGTGCAATTGGCCAGACAGCTGGCCAGAAGATTGCGGGCATCAATCTGTCGCGGCTAATCTGACTTGGGCGATATCCAGCTTTTCCGCAACAACATCGTTACCAAAAGCAAAGCTCGCCCGGATAAAATGCATCTTCTTGACGCGAGAACGCTGCGTCATCGCCAGTTCATCAACAGCAAGACTGTGGTGGCCTAAGGAACAACCATGTCACCTGTGAACGGCTGACGTCCAAGTACTCGTCCAGAAGTGTAACGGACACGACTGCTCTACGTCACTGACACGCCACTTTGAGAAAAGTCAGATATATTTCGTCATCTTTACGACTTAGCAAGACGCTGATTCGGACATCGTGCCGATCCCGTTCTGTTCTCAAATGCTTGCGTGGGGACCAATGTCCTAGGAAACGTCAATAAATACATGCACCCGGGAAAAGCGCCGCGGCATCCCCGCACCTTAAATTGAGGTCTAACGGATTCACAAGAAATTTGTGGGTTAAGTGACTTCCAATAGCTACGGAGGAGAACTAAACTCTTTGCCGTCCTCCTTTTACGCTCTCATCCATTCCTAAATTCAAATAACTACGACGTATATGTTCCCCAGTTTCGCCATCAGTTCCAACTCGTACTAGACCTTTCGCAACCCCAAAAGATGTCGAGTCGTTGACGCAATCTGTGTAGTTATGGCAGCTTACCCAATATCTATTATGCTTAATGCAGCCACCCCCGAAGTATCACCCATTTGTGGCGTGGCCCAATACCTCCAACAACCCAGGCCGCTCGTCTACTAGGCGGTCGTTGTTACGGGCTTTTGTCTCCGGCTTCTGTCGCCTCGACGTCTTGCTCTATTTCGTGGGATGACAAGGTTGCCATCTCGGGGGCGACCAGATGTACGTCTTGAGGCACACACCTGGCGATTCGACGCAGAGCCCTCTCGACTTTCCTCTACTGCGTCCGCTTCCTCCCAGTCAGTATCCTCCCAGTCCGTGTCCCCCCAATCCGTGTCCTCCCAGTCATCCGAGTTAGAGCTTTCGTCACTCGGACCGGGGGTGGCCGTAGGCCTCCCGTTTTGCTGTTTATTGGAAGTGCTAGATGAATCGTCGTGAGCATCCTCGCAGTGTGGCTGGTAGTAGCGGACGTCGGAATGGGCACCCCAATTTCGGGGGTTCGGCAATTTCACACGTATCGACCGTTTGGGGTCTTTGAGCCAGCGAATCTTGATACCCTTCAACCAGATGTCATCTTTGTGCTTCGCTTGACCAATCGGTTCTCGATTAATGCCTCCATTCTCGTTTGGAATCGGCGTCGGGACTGGCACCACTCGTGAACCGGAGGCTGTGATAGTAACCCTGGGGAAATGCTCTTTCCAAAGGTCAATGTGTGTTGAGATCCAGGGCCGCAGTTCACGCATCGCCCAAGTGCGCACGTTCTCAAGGATTACCCGCAACCTGACAAGGTCTAGTATCCTTGTCATGTTTCCTTCCCAGATACAGGCCATTTTCTGCAGGAAAGGTCAGCACAGACATCCAGGAGGCATAATGAAGGGGACTAACAATTGTCATTCCAAGGTTGCAGGAATATGTCACCCAAATCCTAACAGCCTGCGCAACAGTAGTCATGACCACAACAGGTGGAATATGCGCGTCTGCTGACTTGCGAGGTGTGTACTTTGACAGCTGCCGAAACATTAACACCCCAGCCGATCCAGAATTGGCTGCTCGCACGTAGCATTGCTGTGCTTCCTCGCCTCCCTTCGCATGTTCGACAATCAGCCAAGGGAAGCAACCACAATCTGATGGACTCCTGACGTTGCTGTCCTCTCTTCGAAGGACGTCAAAGGCGCTAGACTCTAAGCCCCGCTGAGCCAGGAATTCCAGTGTCGCCCGAGAGAAATTTCCAACAGTGCTGTATCTTGGATGCCATTCTTCGGTAGGAGAGCCGGGTGAATCGGTGTCGTAAAAGGGGTAGAATGCAGCCCAGTCGGGCGCTGGCACGGTTAACCCTACACGATGTTTCGCCTGAAACGGCTGTGGGTGCTCAAAGAGAGACCAGGGCTGATCGCGAGCACTTGAGACTCCAGATCAGTTTCGTTCAGCTGTGGAATGGGGTTACCACTTACACGACCGTGGCTTCGTAGTAAAATTTGGTTCGTGATAGCCTTCACAGTGTTAGCCGTGGTTCTGTTGGCACATTTGGTAGGCAATTGGACGTGCCCATTAGAGCTCCTCGGGTCCATATGTCTGACGTGCGCCGACTCTTGGGTTAGAGGAGTTAGAAAAACGCCGCGGAAAAAAGTCTTCCATTCATGTTGTCTGCCAAACACGCCTGCGCCGGCAAGTTGTTCGGCTCTCTCAACAACATCAGCGTAGTCTTTGAGGGTTTCGCTGACCCAGGCGCGCTCGAGATCGGGAATACCTATCTCCGCCGGGGGGAGCTCGTCGAAGCGACGAACTTGGCCATCGGACCAATCCGCAAGCGTATCAGCAGCGGACCAGTCGAAGTCTAGGATGGCATGTTGGAATGCCAATATATGCGGTGATCGGTGCCATGCGATTTCTATTGGGTTCTCTCGGATGAAAATACCATTTCCCTCAAGGTTGGATTGCTTCATTCGGGCGATGTGCAATCGATTTCGATAATAATGGATTGCTGTGAAGTTGCGGAGAAAATGGGTGCAAGCCAGGTTTTGAGGTTGAAGATAAACGCCCTGCTTCCCTAAAATGGGTCTTGGCGGCAAGCTGAAACATTAGCTCAGCGGCAAACCTCTGGAGACTGGTCAGCTTATATGGGGCCGGTGGGGGCCATTTTGCGGAGGCTGCTGCCTTGGCAACCAGAGATGTAATCAGGAGGCTAGAGACTCTACAGGTTTTGAGAAAAACAACGCAATCAACAGCTATTGCAACAATTAGCTCGTGTGCTAGATTCTGACAAGACTCTTCGCGCAGCTGTGACGAACCTGCAGGCCACTAGTTGGGCCGGCACGCCGAGGGATTCCCCCCACCGTGTACTGTGCGAGAGACAGTTTCATGCTAGCCTCTCACACTGTGTGCACTGATTGGAAGGTGCCTGCAAGCGAAGACTATTTGAGAAAGCTATCGACCAGGGTCATCATGCGGCACGTGCGCCTACGCAGTACACCTGTTGCCAGGTGTGCTGATGGAAGCCGACTGCCGTCACATTCCCCTGCATCCCTGCACTCCTTGGCCTGCTCACCCCAGAATCGGGCTTGTCCCACGGGCAATTTCCATCCTAGGCTTGTACTAACGCTGGAACACATAAGTGCCTCTCTTGATAGCTCGATTGCAGTTGCCATCAGTTTTTCTGATGGACTTTCCAAATCCCCCGGCTTCTAAGGGCATCTTTTCCACCACGCCGCTGAGTTCTCTCAACATATTAGCGGCAAAGAGAATGCCCATGGCACTCATGACCTCCCAATATCCTCTTGACACCAGAGCGATCCTTCTCTTAACTCGATCCCCAGCCAGATAGCGCACCATGAATGCAGTCGTCGCTTCATAGCCGGAGGGCTCGATGGCCATACCGAGCTTGGGTCCGATATCAGCATATGCGGCCTGCTCAATGTACCCTTGAAGGTAAATTCAAACGCCCCGCAAAACTGGAAAAATGGCGAAAAGCGGATGTTCTCCCACGAGTTCTCTATTGCCAGCTTTGCTGCGCCGAGTGTCTCGGAGCTCACTCTAGTCAAGTCGATTCCGGCCGAGCTCAGTCCTGCTGTGACAACATTTATCACGTCACCGAGAGCCGCCTCACAGTCTTGAGCCATTTAACTAACATACTCGTCGCTGTTTATGTACGTCGCGGCCATGACCTGTAGTCCGGCACACGCACCCTTGTCGACAAAGTCGATGATCTCTTCGATGTGGGCACGTTTCTTGGTGTAAGACTTGGGTGGGTCCGAAAGAAGTTGAAGATGTCTTCGCGCACTCCATGCTAGCACTAGCCACCCACAGCCGTTATGGTGCTCAGCTTGAGGTCTTCGCAAAAACTGGACACAACATTTCGGAAATGGCCGCGCGGAGGCCCTGGTGTGTTTCCGACTTGCCGGCGGCCGACATTTCTTCGACCCAAGGCGGAAGCATCGGTTAGTGACGAAGCCTGAATCCTGCAGAATAGTCTATAATGAAAGCTCTGGCTTCTAGCTAGAGCTAGAAGAAAAGAGTTGAACAAGCAATATAATCACGCATTTGCAACCCCTTCAAATGCATCAAACCAAGAGTGCAGCGCTTCTGACAGTCTGGCTTGTTGTCTTCGTGCCATGACACCCTCCCACAAACCCACAACAGTACTGGATAGCCATCTTTCCTCGAGATGCTTATGTGGGATCAGCTCGCCGATAGGTTGCAGAGCAGGAATTCCATCTAGCCACTTTACATCATCGAGGTCGAGTCGCCACGATCGGTAAATGAGGTGAAAGACGTGGCAAGGCTCTCGGTGTGCTGGCAGAAGGATCAGCGCCCGTCCTTAGCTCCGACTAGGGTCACTCATCCACTCAGCAACACAGAGCGAACGGTAAATGCATCCTTTCGGATTTATCTGCAGTAAGATGAAAATTAATTTCTCTCACGGTCGTTGTCTCACATCCCCACCCAACATCCATCTCAGCACAGACAAGTCAACTGCGGCCTCAAGTTGTTCTTAACAGTCCCCCACCCAGCACAATCTCTGTTCAGACAGGAACGGGAGCAAAAATATCACGGATTGCCAACTCGTGGACAAGGCCCAAACCCAGACGTTCAGCTACGGTGCCTTGCCACTCGATGACCATAGCATGATATAGTTTTGGTCCTCTAGTCCATAAACCTCTTCAATCCAGCCCGGGACTCGTGAATCGGAAAGGAGGATGGCCTCTAACGGATTCTACGATTGAAGAAGGTAGGTAATCTCTCATCAAAGCCGTCGAGATCCAAATACCCGCATTTCGTCCCTTTGTGCGATGAGTCCGACATCCGGCGACCCAGCAAACCCAAACTGCAACTTCAGAAAGACAGTGACTTGGGGCAGTCTGCACTCCTTGACTATCTTTCTGGTTTCCTTTTTCGGCCTAGTTTGTTTTTGATACCGTCTCCCATTGCGGAACAAACCGAGCCTCCATCGACCGCGACAGCCCCCTTATCTGATTATCCAGCTTCTGTCACGAATCCGAACAGAGTGCCGCTAGGTCTCGCTATCACTGTCTACCTATTTCCAACCGCTAGACCACGAGTGGAGGAGACCGAGTGCACGCGCTCTATTTTTGAAACACTTCCTGGACAGCGGGGGTGTTGAACCAGTCTACCTGCGCCTTGCGGATGTCTGCCAGAGGTGTCCGAGTTAGAGATGGCCTTGCAATTGAGAAAGCATCCGGAGCATACCGTCATCTATCATGCCAGTATGAGATTTCTGTATTTGTAGCAGCTGTCTCGACAACGGCGTGTACTTTGTCCAGATTTCGACTGCGAGTAAGTTTAATTAGACGGAGCTTCTGTGACTTTAAGAGTGACTGCCTACGCCCTGGGTTGCGGCTGTTTATAAAGTTAATGTAAATGTCCTGGTAGGCTTGGGCGAAGACGTCATATTCCGTGTTGTTTGCGTTCCCGAAAACGTAGACCAGATTGGTGCCGTGATAAACTAGCGCGCCGTGAGCTGAGGCCTTGAAAATATCTTGGAGCTCCCGGCCTGGCACCTACCGCCGAGCTCTCGAGTAACGCCCCTGACGGGAACAGGTTCGTTAAAGAAGTAACCATAGGTATCCTTCCCCTTGCGGGAGTTTTCCGTCATAAGGAGCTTCATGTGGGAGCTGAAGTAGGCATCTGTAAATATAAGAGAGAGGCGGTCAAATAGGGGGAGGCCCGTCTGGAATGTCCCTTTAAAAGTTGTATCGTTTGACGGGTAGGGATATAGGGCGTCTAGTTCAGTGAAGAAATCGTCCGACCATGTGAGGTTGTTAAGTTGCGTCGTGGCAAGGAACTTATTTGTGACGGTATCTTCTTGCCCAGCTGCTGGCGTGACTGTGCGCTGCGTCGCAGCGAAGACTGACCCATCTTGAGCCATGCGACCCACTGGATGCAGGGTTAGAGGGCTTTTCCATTAGCATCTGGGGTGGAGATGGGGCTGACTGATTATGGGAAGTGCTGTGAAGTTCCCACTGCGGATCTTGACAGACGGCCGTTGATCAAACCGACTACGGGCGTCGGTAATGACAGGGAACGCGTCTCCGGGAAGAATAGTCGCAAGTTTCAAGGTCATGTTGAACAGTGCCTAGGATGAACGGTCAGCATTTTGCTGGGTCTGAAACCCTCGGGTTGTGAAACATACCTGCTCTGGAATATTTCTGAGGCAGGTTAGCTTAGCTGGTGCAGTAATACAGTTCGAAAGGCTTAGGAGGCTAATCCAAGTGCGAGGGGTGCACTCGGATATCGTAGTCGTCGTTTTCCTGCCCCTAGTTCAGCTCTGGACCCTAGGTCAGCGTGGTGAGAAGCACCCGGTACACTACTCACATTGGGCCTGTACAGGAGTCTAGGATGCCGGCTGATGGTTTAAAGTCTCTTTTGTTGAGATAGAGCATCTCCATCTCCAGCATTGTGGCTCCGTACGACTGCCCCCAGACGGTGATTTTGCTCTTGTCACCACCCAAGACCACGAGATTGTCCGAGATGAAGTCCATCGCAAAGAAGTGGTCGAGAATGCCGGCATTGAGGTCCTGCGGCGGAGTATCGGGTCCGCAAAGGAAGCCGAACACATTCAGGCGGTAATTACTAATTACACATTCCATTAGCATGGATCTCGTGGGTATACGAGGCAAAGGTAAGAACCTAAGGTGTGAGAGACTTACGGCGCGACGACCATGACAGGCTGACCTATCTGCACGCTGCGCTGGACGAACTTGGTAAAATCCCAGGTACTGGCGCCTAGAGATGAAGTGAAATGGTCAGGTTTTCTCGTAGGCGTCTTTGCCAGATCGGAAGATAGTCTTACAGCCCCATCGAAAACCTCCCGACTGGTGCCAACCGTGCACTGTTAGCACTATTGGGCTGTTCAAGGAGGTCCTGCTGCTGCTGCTGCTGCTGCTTGAGACTCACGAACGGCCAAACAACTACTGGCAACTTCCCGCTGATGCCTTGTGGGCGATAAATCTACACCATCGCTTTAGCTGGCGCAGCGAAGGTGTTACTGATGCTAGCTAGGTGGATAACATACGTTCATGGTCAAGCAATCCTCGCTCAACGGTCCGCCGAGGGGGTCGAAAGGAGATGAAGGGATGGCTGTCTTGAGAAAGATGGGCGCAATCTGCGCAGAGGTTAGCGTTAGGCATCTCGGGAGGTGACAGCTGCAGGCAGGATCCTACAGCGCCCCAGCAGCAATTGCCTAGTCTAGTTGCGTTGATTGTCTGAGCCGACCGAGGGGCCGCCCTGGGAGCTTGGAATCGAAGGTCACCGGTTGGTGCCGCGGCAAAAGGTACACCGAGCCATTTGTTAACCCCGTTATCGGTGAACCCCCGTACGCAGCCCACCGAGAGGGCTACATCGGTCGGGCCATTGCACCGGCCTTGCCCCTGACCTTTATCGGCCTGAGAGCTGGAGTCTGATGCATCCTGGGCGAGTGTTGCGACTGAAAATAGGGCCACGAGCAGCAGGGAAGAAGAGATGGGGAACCCAGCGTGGCGCATGTTTGGGTTCGGTAGGGGATAGTAGTAAGGGATAGCGAGACACCGAGTTGATTCACTTTGGACAAGAGCTTGAAACCCCGAAATCACGCGAAGCTTAGTAACTAGGGACTTGGGAACATAGAGCGAGCGGGGTCAAACCTTGGGAGTCTAGATGATATATTTCCGTTGGTTCAGTCGATTTCCGTAAGCGCATAGCGACCGCCCCTCGGTGTTACCCCGCAGCTCATGATCCCGGTTTGAGCCGACCGCCCATGCAGATAGATGTCAGCTTATGTGGGGCTGTGGGGGCCAACTTGCGGATAATTCCGGCTTGGCACCAGGTCCTTAACGTTTGTCTGGGCAGGTTGTGGATATGTTGATACATACGGGTATTATTGTGTACATGATCGTGACGCTCGAGCAGATGATGGCTAGGAATCAATCGCCAGATGAGGAGCGGGAGTGGACGTTTGGGCAGGTACTGGCCGTATTTTTGTTGCTGGGTGTGGTGGTGGGGGGAAAGCAATGATAATGATGATATGGGGTTGGCGTTGAGAGTAACAAGGCCTCGCTATTCGGAAGTAGCTAGGCACATATCATTACCGGGTAGAGAGTCTTGATTAGTGAGGATGAAGGAGTGCCGTAGAGCTAAGTACAGGGTACGAAACAGTGGCAATGGTAGAGGGCAAATGGAACAATATTGAATCTTAAACTGTAAAAGATACACGAGGGGCTAAAGACCCCTTCAAAGCGCCCCTTCAGGGACTAACCACCCTTGGAACATCCCCAACAATATCCCTCTTCCACACTGGCACCTTAGCAAGCGCTAACTTTAAATGTATAATACGTGGTAAGCGCCAGCTTTAAATAAAGTCCTATTTTTTATTTTCTTGCTCAATCGGGGAGTGCATCTAGCAAGGCGGATATTACCACGCAAATTCGCTCCAGAATCGGCAACCCTTGCGTCTAGATTCGGAGGCCCGGCTTCCACAAGCGGAGGTGAATTTGCGGGAAACTTGTACTTGATCTGTAATAGCTGAGTTGCCAGATACGCCTGCGGCATTGTCTCCGGTTAACTGGGACACGACGAGGGTCCAGCAGAAGGAGGAAAAGCGTCAAGGTTGGGACGTCTAAACAAGGGGATAAGGATACCCAGATTGATTGATAGGCCCCTCCTACCTATGATGCTCTCAGGCTTCAGAGTGCTTGACAACCACCGAATCCATTCCTTCTGACATCCCACCCCCCATCTCACCACCACTGACCACCCCACTCCACCCTCTACTACTCACCCAACCACCTAACAAACTCCTCCACCCCCCTCGCATTCTCCCAATGCTCCACCGCCCATCCCCCTTCAAACCTCCAAACGCCACAAAACGGCACCGCCAAATCCCCCCTGCCCTCCTTCGTCGCCCTCAACACCCCCAACACACACCCAAAGTCTTCATTGGCCGTGATACTCTGCACATCCATGACAAGTGTCCCGCCCGTTGCAGCAATGAGATTTTCCTCGTGGGCCTGCGCGGCGGCGATGCCGATGAGTGGGGGTTTCGGCGGGGTAAAGAGGTCGCGGTCGGCGGTGTGGAGACGGATATAGGGGGCGGAGACCGAGGAGAGGCGAGTTAGGTCGGCGTAGAGGTGGGCGAGGAGGGCGGCCGTTGTTTGGAAGGGGGACGGGGGGAGGGAGGTGGAGTCGGAGCTGGAAGGGGGGTTGGTTGACATTCTGGGTGGGGGCTTTGGGGTTTGATACACGTAGAATAAATTATAGCGAGACTTTAGTTATGAAGCTCTGGTGTGATGTAATATCTAGAGGTGAGACTTGGTTGATTGTTGTTGACTGCAGTCAAGAGTCAGGGAAGCGAGTTGGCTTAGGTTTGATTTCGGGGTCCGGGGCCGGAGCCCGATGGCGGATATCCGGTCCGGCCGTTGCACAGGTGGATGTGGCACAACATGTGGCGCTCGCCCAAATGCAGCTTGAAACACCTCTGGTTGGTGAATGTAAGGAACGATTGGCCGTCTTGTCTCAGTAGGCATTTTCCAAATAAACGGTCCTGGCTTTCTGTTACCAAACAGTGGAAGCCTTGCATTCATTGTACTTTCCAGCACTCAAGGGTTTGAAGGTGAACGAATAATGGACACTGCTTTTGTCCGTCGTTTTCGAGGAAATTTTCTTCCAAACACAGCATTTCCAGGATGTATAGGTATACATCGTTTTGCACTGTTATAATATTGACCAAAACCGTCGATGTCGCACAACAACTTTAACATGACCAGTTACATATCTGGTTTGGTTCCAAATCAATAAGTGACCATTTGATATGGCCGTAGCTTGGATTTACTGGCTCTGCGTCAATCCAAATTCATAGTTTGCGTGACATTCCATGAAATGGCGGCACTAGGCGTTTGGTATTAAATCTTGGTTCAGAGATCTCACTTCGCAATCCTCAAGGTCCAGCATCCAGGCGGGGCAACAAGCGCAGAAATAGATTGCTTGCCTTGGCTTAGCCGATTTCCCCAGCGGCTACGGCTATACCATTTCAAATGGTTATGTCATCTTCCCCAGACACCGGCTCTTTGGGTCACGCTCGGCTAATACTATCACGTAATTCCATGGCCATGACTTGGGCAAATGAGCTCGCAATAACCAGAGTGCTCGTTCGAAGCGATGCCAACGCGTGCGGGGTCGGTGAGCATGTCAGTCTGGTGAACGTGAGCCTTGGGATCAATTTACAACAGCTGGGAAGGTCTGGCCCGTTCGTCGCCAGATAATTCTCATACCGGCTTTGTGAAAATTTTACGTAAATTTTACTTTGCACGACATCGGCAATATCACGACGCCTAATAGCACGACCGCTTGGGTTACACTTTAGATTGGCTGCCGCATGGCTTACCAGGTACGCCGAAGATGGCCCGCTTTGGGGTGTTCGTGCTTGGTGGAGAGGAGCACGAGAGATCGCCGGTCAAGCTTTTCTACCGTGCAATGAAGGGGTTGGATGGATGTTGATCTGTCAACCCTGCCGGTCTAGCCCCCTGGCCAAAAGGCAGGGCACCCGTGGCCCAGGATCTGGGATCACTGACACGGTTACATCCTGGATCGCGTCAGGTCTTGTCTGCATCGATAGATGAGCTGGGAAAGGGGACTTTCCTAGCCTCTAGCTCACTCTTGGTGTCAGCGTACTATCATAATGGAGGTAGCAAAGGTAGCCCGTTGCATGAGGCACGGGACGCTGGCAGTTCGGTACCCAATTCAACGTAGCACGACCTGCCCAGTCATTTGCAATGTTCGTTTGGATGATGGCTCGAGCCCCACCGGTTAGTAGCAAGCAACCAACGCATTCCATTCTGAACAATCGGGGATTTTTCTCGATACAACGAAACACCGAGACCTGCATGCCTCCCAATGACGAGCTTAGGCCGTCCTTGGTCGCTACAGGCTGATTACGCTCCAGTCAACAAATGCTCATCGATGATGTGCTGTGGCGAGGAGACGACGGGACACTGAAGACCGACGTCCGACCAGCTTTGCGTTGTTGCAATGGAATCACAGCGAGGAGTCGCACCTCATCCCATGGCCAAGGCGTAGATAGCCCCGCCGGCAAAGGGGCAAGGATGGTGTCCCCGGTATTCGGTGCGAGATCATCCCGGTCACATCGAGCCCTCAGCAGAGGAGACACAATCTATGAACGAGATCGGCTCCTGGGAAGGCGTCGATACTTAATCTATGCACGAGTCCATTCACGGGCATCTCCGTGTTCGAGATTTACCCAAGCCGATCTCGTCAGTTGATGGAGGTCTGGACTCATCTAGCCAAGGTTGACTGTCCTTGGCCTCGTTTGTTCACCTATAAAGGCCGCTTGTTCCCTCCCCGTAACAGTCTTCTACCTCTCAGCCATCCCACCCACTATCACCCCCCATCAGAAGCCCCCCAAAACCCATCAACATGGTGTCCCAACTCCTCCTCGCCGCAGTCCTTCTGCTTCCCGCCGTTTTCGGCGCAGCTATCCAGCCCCGTGCTCTGACCGAGCGGGACATCATCGATGTAAGAAGATAGTCTTTCTTCCCAACTCCCCCTCACCACCCCAACTCATGCCCGACCCCACCTCCTAACTCAATCACAGACCCGCCAGTACGACACCGACGCCAAAGTCGAAGACACCTTCGACATCCTCGCCGGCCCCGGCGGACGCGGGGGCCCCGGTGGAAACCGCGGCGGCAACCAGGGCGGCAACCGCGGAGGTAACCAGGGTGGTTTCCAAGGCGGCAACCGCGGAGGCAACCCCGGCGGTTTCCAAGTCGGATCTCCCCAGAACCAGGGCGGATTCCCCGGCACCGTCCAAGGCGGACCCCTCGTCCCTGCTCAGGGCCGTCCGGGCCAGGGCAATGCCCCGTTCGTGCCGCCCCTTAATGGGCAGGGCAATGCGCCGTTCCAAGGGAATCCGAACCAGAACCAGGGTGGTCAGCAGAGAGGTGGGGATAATAGGCAGGGGGGGCCGAATAATAGTGGGAATAGGCAGGGTGGGGGTAACCAGGGCGGACGGGGAGGCGGTGGTGGTGGTGGTAATGGAGGTGGCCGAGGCGGTGGCGGTGGCCATGGTGGTGGACACTAAGTCCGAGAGTCAGGAGTTCGAGTCCGACTGCTGGGAATGAAGGAAAAGGGGTGAGTCAATAGGTCGATTAGCATCCGACCAGGGTGGGGGGAATTGAGAATATTGTACGCCGGAAGTGATCGAAATCAGATTCAATCCAATGAGCTTTCTTCAGAAATAATGGGGTTACGGTCAGGTCAACGTCTTCGATTAGTCGAATTAATCAACCAGGGTTTAGACAGGGTAAGTGAGGTATTTAGCTGGCAATCCCTCAGAGCGTTGAGAGACACTTCAAAGAGTTGTAGGCATTCATCTCCGTCACGCCTAAAAGGGGATTTGGAAGATGAGTGACCAAGGAGATTAACCTTTCACCCTTCAAGTCAACAACTTTATCTCCCTTTCCCTTCAGTTCCACTTATTTCTGTCCAATCAATTCAAACACTGCCCTTCATTTGATTCACAATTCGACAATGGCTTTCTCATTTCAGCTTGAAGACAAATCAATGCGTCGAGTTCCGTGATGAGCAGGGGGTAGAACAAGGAAGCAAAGTACCGGGCTCAGGGACGCGGCCTCCACATCGTGACACAAGAATCGTCGGTCAACCCGAGAACCTCGAATGCGGCGGCACATAATCCTGGAGTAAATGCTTCATCTTCAAGTTTCCATTTTGATGTCTTGGTCGCCATAAGTGGGGCAGAATTGAGTGGAACTAATTCTTTTGTAGGAAATGGGACACCGTTGCACTAATGAAAAGACGCCGCGACTTCCCCCATATTTCTACCAAGCCGGTGGTAATTGCCCCGACCCAGTCTCCCAGCCGCTGCAGGATTGGCAACAGGCACCGGGGACCTGGCCGACCGGTGAACCCAAAACCAGGGGATTCCCCGAAGTTAGCATCCTAGAGGGGTTATTCCTCCTTCCAACAGCAAAGTCCCCAGCCAGAGTTACAGCCGGGCATTCGTGCGGGGTCGCCAGGGCCACAGCGCAACAACAAAAAAGTGCCGAACTCACTAGCTGACAGCCGCGGGCCCTCCTACTGACAGGGATTTTGCTCCCGCGCCACATTCCATGCGTTGCTGGTGGCCGCGGAGGCAGGGTATGCTATCCGGAAGGACGCGTGAATTAGCCGATTTGGCCTCGAACCTTGCAGCCGCAGCGCGCCAAGACACCGCATTGCAGTGTTCCCCGCGAGGAAGCTGAGCCGTGATTCGCTGGGGGGGAACGGTGTTGTGACGCTATTGCAGGTATTCATGAATACTATGGTTGTTCTGCTGGGACCTGGGTCAGCTCGCCCTGTCGGGGATCAGGTATATATGGGATCGACCCTCGCGGTACTGTTGTCGGGGGGGGGGCTCGTATTACCTCTCTTATTCCGTGTTACGCCGAGGACACTCGCCGGCGCCGTCTGGTTGCATTGCGGACAGCTGACATTGGTACGAAGGCAAATCTCAGGGAAAATGACGCGCATTTTTCGTATGACCTCCGTATTCGGGGCCCTCGCATTGTCACGGCTTGTCGCCTCCCAAGCCGAAACAGCCATCTCAGGTACAACGAAATCCGAGTTATGGTCTACTGCTAGTTTCAGTGCAAATCATCAGCCGCTAACAACTCTGCGTTAGACATTCCAGCCGCCGTGGAAAGGGTTGAGGGTGGCGGTCTCTTTGACTTTGAGAAACTCCAATTGACAGACAATGTCCTGGCCAAGCTCTCCGAGTACCAACTGGACGAGCAGTCCGCGATATCTTTCGCGACCCTGCCACAGCATTTGGAAGTCCGGCAATCCAATGCCTCCCGGTCAAAGTGCAAGACCTACCCGGGCGATGCCGATTGGCCCTCTGAGGCATCGTGGCGTTTGTTCGACGTCCTCCTCGGAAAGAGGTTGATTAAGACCGTCCCGGAGGCCGCGCGTTGCCACCCGGAATGGGGCCAATACTCCGCCGACGTGTGCCAGTCCCTAACTGCAGGATGGAATAACTCGACATTGAGGTACACCCCACTGCAGAGCTGGGAAATTTGTCCACAGTCACTAACACGTATCAGAATCGAGAACCCAACATCAATCCGGTCCATCATCTTCCAAGGAATGACCTGCATGCCTACCAATTACACGGCCGCGTTCCTCGGAAACACTGGGACTTGCACGATAGGAGGATTCCCGCAGTACAGCATCAATGTCACCAATGTCGGCCAGGTGCAGCTCGCCGTCAATATCGCCCGGGAGCTGAACCTGCGTCTGGTCATCAAGAATACCGGACACGACTTCGGTGCCAAATCCACGGGTGGCGGCGCCTTGAGCATCTGGACGCACTATCTCAAGGAATCGGAGTACTACCCCGAGTACAGAGGGGCCAGCTACACCGGCCCGGCATTCAAGCTCGGGGCAGGCATCCAAGTGAAAGATGCGAACAAGCTTGCCAAAGACCGCGGTGTGACACTGATTGGAGGCGAGGGAATTGTAAGTGCCTAGCCTTCCCCCTATTCCCACCAGCATACCCAACATAAATCTCCAAACTAACCCCCCTCAGACAGTCGGCATGATCGGAGGCTACATCCAAGGCGGCGGCCACTCCCCACTGACCTCCATCTACGGCATGGCCGCCGACCACGTCCTCTCCATCCAAGTCGTCACCGCCGACGGCCGCTTCGTAACGGCCAACGCCCAAACCAACTCGGACCTCTTCTGGGCGCTCCGCGGCGGCGGCGCCGGGACCTTCGGCGTCGTGACCTCGATGGTCGTCAAAGCCTTCCCCAAGATTAAAGTCACCACGATGCGCTACAACGTCACCACCAACGCCAACTTCACCCAGTCCAAGTTCTGGGAAATGCAACGCGCCTATGTCGACGGCTTCGAGCGCTACGCCGACCTGGGCTACTATTCGTACTACCGCATCCGGCACGTCGGGTCCGAAATCTTCCACGACATGACCTCCATGGTCGCGCCCAACACCTCCAAGGCCGAGTTCCTCGCCACCATGGCGCCCCTCTTCGCCAAGTGGGAGGCTCTCGGCGTGCCCTACACGCCCATCATCACCGAGTACGACAACTACTCCGACGCCTGGTTCGAGGGCTTCCCGCAAGAGGTCTGGACCTGGGCGATGCGCCAGGCTAGCCGCTTCTTCCCGCGCGATGTCATCGCCGACCCGGCCAAGCGCGCCGCCGTCATGGACACCATCCAGGGGGTCTTCAACGAGGGTTCGCACATCCTGCAGTTCAACATCCGCAACCCCCCGGGCACAGACCTCATCGACAACGCCGTCAACCCGGCGTGGCGGAAGGTCCTCATGTTCGCAATCATGTTTGTGACCTGGAACGTCACCGACTCGCCGCAGTTTGTGACGCAGTTCTCGCGCAACCTCACGTACGAGTGGAACCCAAGATGGAAGGCGCTCACGCCGGGGTCGGGGACGTATATGTCCGAGTCGGACTATATTGAACCGGAGTGGCAGGAGAGTTTCCATGGGAGTAAGTACCCGAGGCTGTTGGAGATTAAGAAGAAGTATGATCCGGAGGGGGTGTTCTATGCGACGAATGCGGTGGGGAGTGAGGAGTGGCAGTTGATGGGGGAGCTGATCATGGGGCATTTGCCGTCGCAGAATGGGAGGCTTTGTCGGAAGTGAGTGGGAGTGGGAAACGGGGCGGTGGGACTGGGAGAGAGGGGAAGAGGGCGATGGGGTGGAAATAGATGATAGTAAGTGGTGTAAGTGGTGTTGTCTTGAACGAGACGCAATTTCAAGGTGCACCCAAACTGCTAAACTGCAAGGCTAGCAATGCCTTGAAACGCTATCGTACACTGTAATGGTCTATTTTATTTCGCTAGCGGGCTAAGCCATGCCCCCTTGAGAACCTTGCTGACCCAACGCAAATCTTATGGCAACGCCCCATAGGTAGACTCGTGAACAGAAAATAAGCTCCCGCTCTCATCTGTATTTCTACTATGATTTTCTATTCCCTTGTCCATGAAAACTCCTCCCTCTTCACAAAAAAAGAAACCGCAGGATTCCCATCCTCTGGGCTCGAGAATACCACAAGCAACCCCGACCAGCAACGATGCGCTCCCTCGAACTCACCGACATCAACAATGGCGCCTTCCCCACCCAACTCCTCCTCCTCGACACCAGCGTCCTCGGCGAGTGCTACGTGGCCCAACTCCTCGCCCACTCCCCGCTTAACATTCGTACCCGCCGCTCCAACCTCCACCTCCCCCCCGAGCTGTGGTCCATGATCCTCTACCACATGCACAACCACGCCTCCCGAACCCCCCTCTCCTTCACCTTCGTCAAAGCCGCTCCCATCCCATGGCCCGGCCAACCCCGGCGTCCCAGCTCCTCCGGTGTATGGAGCACAGATTCAACATCGACACCACGCAGTACCTCCTCGCAGGCAGCCTCGCCTCCAAAGACGAAGTCCACGCTTTCCAGACCCGTCTCACCCCTGGCGCACTGGCTGGAGCGACAAAGTCATCGCACTGTCCCACGACAGCGAGCGCATCCCCTCGGTGCGCGCCCTCTCAGGGCCAAAGCACACGTTTGACATCCTGCTGGACGCCAACCGACAGAGTCAGTTCGGAGCGCTCAAAATCGATGTCACGGTGCCGGATGTGATTGCGAACATTGACGACGGGGACTGCTGCGTTTGTAACGGGACGAGACACATCTGCCCTGGCTGCACAGGGGGCGTGGCGGACAAGTTTGAGGTGTTTATGGGGTGCAGTGTCAGCTTGGCTTGTCCGCTGTGTGTGGGGCTGGATGTGTCGATGGAGCATATGGTTTATTTTGGAGCGGTATTATAAGTTTCTCGTATCTAATGCGAGGCTAGGGCATGACGCAGATTAGTCAAAACGGCACACACTGGAATCTGTGGAACAGGGAGGTTTGGAGCAGTGACTTCAAAACGTCACCTGACTAGAGCCTGTAGACTCCGCTGCAGCCAACTGACTAGCGCCTGGCGGACCCGATATCTACCACACACCCCCGGTTGGACGACGATTCAATCGGTGGCTGGCTTTTCAATCGCAAGCCAACCAAGTCCCAACATAACCCCCTTGAGTAGCAGGGACCTTGACGTTGTGGGTAGAAATTTGCAATACCTAGCGGCGGAGACCTGGGATGGGATCAATGGAGTTAGCGAGGTAGTGTTGTTAGTGTGGCAATCGTAAAGTTATAGGCAGCGCAAGAGATGGGCCAGATTTTATGAAAGAGTGGTAATCACTGTTGGAACTAAAGTGATGGTGTTGTCCTAGGGAATTCCGCTATTCTCGTTTGAATATCGCCCCAGCTTGGCGGCCTTGGAAGAATGTGTAGACCTCCAAATCTGAGACATGCAAACATCTTGCACTTACGACGAGTGCACGTGCCGAGCCCCTTTATCTCCTAACCCCCGATACCAAATGGTCCGCGCTCGCTTTATGGATGCCTCGCTAATCGGCCCTCCGCCTGGCTCGCGTGTGAGGTCGTGATTGGTAGGCCCCCTCCCCCCAAAAGCGGTCGATTGCCTGCCCAACGTGCGCCCAAGTTCCCAGGCTCCCCCTTCAAATCTCACCCCGCTCGCCTTCCATCTTGACCCTGCTTGCCTTCGGCTCCACTCTCGAGCCTACCTAACCTGGGGACATTTCGCCACGGACGGCGCTGACGAAATGAGTGATCAGGTGCCATTGAGGGTTCTTTCTCTTGGCGAGTGCCATGTTTATCTACAGCGTTGCTCCCGGACCGAGCTAATTGTCAGTACAGATGGGGGTGGGATTCGCGGCATTTCCAGTCTTCTCATCCTGGAGAACATTATGGAGAGGATTCGTCAGGAGCGCTGCCTCCAAACAGTACCCCGACCGTGCGAATACTTTGATCTCATCGGCGGGACGAGCACCGGAGGGTAAGCATTACCTTGCGCTCTAGTTCCATTTCCGTTCCCAGGCGGCCCCTGAATTTTCATGTCAAGGCCTCACTTGTTCAAATTTTAATTTTTTTCAATATCGCCCCGAGGGCCGGTATACATGTCGCGAGGGCCTTTCTATCTGTCGGAACTGAACTGCTCGCCTTTTGAGTGCATTCGTCGCTAATTAGCCTGGGGTGGAGAATCATTGCCATCATGCTGGGCAGGTTGAGCATGACGGTCGATGAATGTGTCCAAGCGTACAGAGATATTGCCCAGCAGGCTTTTACTCCCAAAAGGCATAAAATTCTTCCAGCTTCCCCCACTGGCGCCTACTCTGCGCAAGCCCTCGAAAGCGCAATCAAAAAGATGGTTAGGACCTTCTGCCCAGAGCCTGCTTGTGTTGCGAGCCGGCAGCGAGGCTCTCCAACGACAGGCACATGCCCCCATAGTGAGAAGCTGGAGTTTCGTGACACAGCGCGCACAAAAACGTATGTCCAGCAGAGGATGAGGATGGGTACCGAAGCAGGTACCTATCTAGGCAGGCAGCATGATGGCTAACATCTACCAGGGCAGTCCTGGCAATCACCAAGAGCAACGTCGACACGCTGCCCACGCTTCTCACAACCTACGACCTCTCAACAAAGTTTCGGGGCTGCACCGTTTGGCAAGTCGCGCGCGCGACATCGGCGGCGACGACGTTCTTCAAGCCTGCCACTCTCGGCCGCGATGGCATCGAGTTCATCGACGCCGGGTTCGGATACAACAATCCGTGCGAGATACTCATAACTGAGGCGGAGCGTCTTTACCCCGGCCGCCGCAAGGAGCACATGCAAGTGCTTAGCATCGGCACGGGACTGGGAGATGTTGTTATGATCCACGACCGCCGGACTTCCATCATCAGCGCGCTGAAGAAGATGGCTAGTTCATCCAGGCAAGTGGCAGCCAGGCTCGAAGAAAAGTACGACGTTCGGAACTACCAGAGATTCAACGTCGAGAGGGGCTTGGAGGACGTCACGCTATCCGACTGGGACAAGGCCAGTAAGATATCGGCGCATACGCACAACTATCTGCAGGAGAGCCGGCAGCGTCTTGAAAATTTCGTGAAGACATTTGCTGCAGAGGTCGTCCCAGCCGAGGAGGTGCCACGCGGCCAGCCCCAGACAGTCACCGGTCAGTAATACACAAAACCAAGCCATTATAGAAATATCTGCGCTAACCGTTGTTCCTGGTTCCACCGCGAAGACCCTCGTGGCCCAACCCCTTGGTACTACATCCCTCTACCGCGGAACCGCCGCTTTGTTGGGCGACGGGTTGCTTTGGAAGCCGCCCAGAGCAAGCTCTTTATCGAGAAGGAATGCCAAAAGCTCGCAGTTTTTGGGTTGGGCGGTGTCGGGAAAACGCAGTTTGCTCTGCAGCTTGCATACTGGGCCAAGACCCATCAGCCCGCATACTCCATCTTCTGGGCACCAGCGCTAAGCGACGCAACTTTTGAGCAGGCTTACATGGAGATTGTACGGAAGCTCCCGATTGAAAAAGCCGACCCCGGCCAAGACCCCAAGGATTTGGTTCGGCGATACCTGAGTTCCGAAGCTGCTGGGCCTTGGCTCCTTGTTGTCGATAACGCGGACGACGAGGAACTTCTCCTCGGCCCTTCATACGGCGGTGGCGGCATTAATAGCCATATCCCAATAAGCGACTTGGGCTTGGTTCTATTGACAACTCGATCTCGGAAAGTTGCCGTCTCCTTCGCCGGCGGCGACATCATCAACCTTGATTCCATGGGCCAGGCCGAAGCGACGGATCTCTTGAAGAAGCAGCTGGCACCAGGAAACATCCCCAGCGGCGAATCAGCCGAGCTCCTAAAGGAGCTCGCCTACCTCCCCCTCGCCATCACTCAAGCAACGTCATACATCAACACGAACCAGATCTCTATCACCAAATACCTTACGCTGCTCCGGAGCACAGAGCAGGGCGCCGTTAACCTCCTGAGTGGCGAATTCCATGACCACACCCGCTACGCGGGCTCGCAAAACGCCGTGGCGACCACCTGGCTTGTGTCTTTTGAACAAATCCGCAAATCCGATCCCAACGCGGCCGAGCTGCTGTCATTCCTCTCATGCATCGAGCCCAAGGGCATTCCCCAGTCCATCTTGCCTAAGCTGGAGCCGGAGCAGATGACCCGCGCGGTTGGCACGCTCTGCGGATACGCCTTCCTGACGCAGCGTGGAGACGCCGACGTCTTCGACATGCATAGCCTGGTGCACTTGGCAACGCTAGTCTGGACGAAGAGGGAGCGTCTGAATACGGTCGCGGTCACGAAAGCCGTTGGTCATTTGAGCAAAATTTTCCCTAAAAATAAGTGGGAGAACCGCGACCTGTGGCGGGAGTTCCTTCCACATGCCTTCAAGTTACTGCGGCACAGCACTCAAGAGGAGCCCGATTCGCGGGACAAGTTTCGCCTTTTCATAATGGTTGGAAAATGCCTAAGAGTTGATGGGCGGATGAAGGAATCCTTGCAGTACCTCGAAGAGGGCAACCGATTTGCGGTAATGCATTTATCGGACAGCGACCCGAGCCGACTCGCATCTCAGCACGCGCTTGCATCGGCTTATGAGTCAAATGGCCAGGTCAAAGAGGCAGTTGCACTACTTGAACAAGTAGTTGCTATTGAGGCTAAAATCCTGGCTGAGACTCACCCTAACC
>Ga0247760_1001143_pt1 | contig 26066 bp, 25 predicted proteins | sample UWRJL171409R4_FD_179936 | JGI IMG/M metagenome (GOLD analysis project Ga0247760, IMG submission 179936) | Plant litter microbial communities from Arlington Agricultural Research Station in Wisconsin, United States - UWRJ-L171-409R-4 | ecosystem: Environmental > Terrestrial > Plant litter >... | reverse complement strand
CCTCAGCCACCAGAGTGACGAAGCCTGAATCCTGCAGAATAGTCTATAAAGAAGCCTCTGGCTTCCAGCCAGAGCCAGAGGAACAGAGTGAACACAAGCAATACAATCACGCAGTTGCAACCCCTACGATTCCACAGAATCCATAGTGCCGCGCTTCCAACAGCAAGCGGCCCATTGCGGGAGCCTTGAAATGCATGGTTTCCTGTCGACTGCCGGGAAATGAAGAGCTTGCATCCGACCCCATGACAAGAACCTGCAATACGACCTTGGCGCCAGAAGGGTCTACATGGTGGACTCCTGATTCGGCGGTTTGAACGGGAGCTAAGTTTATGTAAAAAAAAAGTACTTTTCCCCTCACTCAGGATTGGCGGCTTTATACCTCTTACTTGAAAGTCTCTACTCTGTCAAATAAGCCTTATGAGGCCTGTTGCAGCCCCTCAGTCCTATTATTTATGAATCTCCCCCGAGCTATTTCATTGACATAACCCCTCTCGCAAAAGCGGTCCGAGTACTAGTGGCTTGGCCACATGCACCAGATTACCACCAATGTGATGGAGTCACTTACAAATCGCATTGAACTAGCTATCGTTGCCACACTTCTCGCCCTGCAATAAAGGTCGTGAGACCAATGGGATTCAACATGGGCGCTGCTGGAAGTGCCGGTCTGCATGCACAACCACCCCCATGCAGATATGTAATGGATGCAGGACATTCTTATCCCACATTCAAGCTGCCCGTCTTCGGAACTGGGACGACATGGTAGGGGGGGGGGGACAACTGCAGTCAAATAAGCAAGGCGCTCTTGGTCGATGGCCTGCTATTCTTTACATTTCGTCCTCTTCCACACTATCCCCAATTGCTGCAACACTACGACGCAGTTCAGCCTTCACCATAGTAACCAGCACGATGAAAGTCCCTCTCGCTTGGGTTCTCTTCATACCGCTGGCATGTACGCCTGCATTTGCGCAAGATGTTCTCCTCCCCGGATTCGGCAACTATCCATGGACCCCCGTCTGCGCGCAGGCTTGTCTCCAGTCTTTTCGACCCTATTGGCTCAACTGCACCGACCTAGAACAAGCCAAGAAGCCCTATGACCCCGTCAATCCGGCGACGTCGCCGAGCTGCTACGCCTCGAGCCCTGCGTTCCTCACCTCGGCGGCGTGGTGCTTCCATTCGCGGTGCTCGCCCGACATAACCATCGCAAACCTTGAGGCGTATTGGCGAGGCGCTATCGCATCTCCCGGCGGGCTCAAGCAGAAGCCGCCGCCTATGTGGAGCTACACGGTCGCGCTGGACAGGGTTGATCCGAAGCCGCCCAAAACACAGCTGGTGGTCGGCGACATCTGGCTCAACGAGACGTCGCTTCTTCCCGAGGTAGCGTATACGGCCGCTGCGAACGGCTTGATCACCTTGATTCACGAAGAGGTGAACGAGTCAAAATTCAGGTAACTTTCCTGGAATTGCTGCGTGGAGCCAGTCGCTAACCATGGTGTATGTACAGCATCACGCTGATCGTCTTTGCGCTTGGCCTCCCGATCGTCCTCACGTGGGCGATGCGGTGGCTGCCCTTTGTCGAGACCCTCTCAGACAAGGTAGGTAGGAGGATGGCACAGCAGAGTTGACCAATCTCCGCTGACACTCGATGCCTTTTTAGATAAAACCGTACCTCGTTTACCCCTCCACCATCGGAACGTACCATACTCGCCCCCTTCCCTTCCAACTCGGCAACGTGCCTACCCTTGGCCAGACGCTCTACATCTTCCTCTTTTTCGCACTCAACATTATTCTCTCGGCAGTCGGTTACAAGTCCTGGATGCCAAACGCGTTCTACCAAACCCAATACAGAGAGCTGCTCAACCACATCACCATCCGCACGGGCGCGTTTTCGTTCGTGCTGCTCCCCGTGCTCTTTCTCTTCTCCTCACGCAACAACATCCTCCTCTACCTGACTGGTTGGTCTCACTCGACCTACTTCTTGCTGCACCGCTGGGTGGCGCGGCTGTTCATGGTGCATGTCGTAGTCCACTCCATTGCCGCGCTTCAAGTCTACCGCGTCTTTGAGACGACGCCTTGGTGGCATTGGGGTGTCGCCGGGACCGTGCTGGTGGTAGTCCTGACCGTGGCAAGCGGGCTCTACGTTCGCGGCGCGCACTACGAGCTGTTCCTGGTCTCGCACATTGTGTTGGCCGTGCTCGTGCTCGTCGCGAGCTGGTACCATCTCGTCGGGTGGTACGAGCTGCTCGGCACGTCGGTGGCGGCGAAAAACACGTTCGGGTACGAGATTTGGCTCTACTTTGCCATCGCTGTGTGGTTCTTCGACCGAATCGCCCGGGTTGTCCGCGTGGTCCGGTGGGGTCCCAAGAGGGCCACGGTGACCGAGATCCCAGGCACCACCCACCACGTCCGCATCGACATCCCCGAGGTGCGCTGGGGCCCCGATCCAGCGCGACACGCATTCGTGTATTTCCCGACCCTGCGGCCGTGGGCGCCCTGGGAAAACCACCCGTTTTCCATCGTTCCGACGTGTCTGCTACAACAGCAGCAACGGCCACGCGGGTTGGGGTCAGATGCCGGCAGCACCACTACCCCTCCCCCTGCAGACGACGAGGAGAAGCAGCTCCCGACAGCACAGGTTTCGACGTCGTCTGTTCCGGCGGCGACGACAACAACAACGGGAATCACACTGTTTGTGAACAAGGCCTCGGGCATTACGCGCTGCCTGCAGCCCAACACCCGACTGCTCATCTTCTTGGATGGGCCGTACCCGAGCGCCCCCACGACGGACCTCTTGCGATGCGATAGGCTTCTGATCGTTTCTGGCGGCATTGGCATCACAGCCGCCCTGCCGTGGGCGTACAGGCATTTCAACGCGAAGCTGGCGTGGAGCGTCAAGGCGGCAGACCGCGGGTTGGCCGATGCGGTGGATCTGGCGGGGGTTGCAAACAAGGATGTAAGGATTGGGTCGCGTTTCGATGTCCACGACCTCGTTGCCGAAGAGGAAAACGCCGGGTGGTCGCGTGTGGGTGTGTTTGTCTCCGGGCCCGGGAGTCTTTGCGACGACGTTCGGGCTGCTGTTGTAGCTGCTGGAAAGAGGGGTAAGACTGTATTTGAGCTGGAGGTTGACGCGTTTGCTTGGTAATGGCTGCGAGCTTGTCTTGGATTTTTTATTATGTCCTGCTTGTGACAAGCCTCAATGCCGTATAGCGGATGGTCTTGCCAATAATGCTACCGACGATAATGATGTCGATTTTTTGTGGTTTGAACGGCTTCCCCAGCGAAACTTATATCTCCTCCTCTATCGGCCTTGCTCTTACCTCCATATGTTCCAGTTTGGCCTTCACCTTCGATAATGCTATATCATAAGGTAGGGGACCTTGCTCAAGCAGACAACAGTTGGATGGACCCTTGAAGACTACCCCTTTACAACATACTTGTCCGCCAAGAACTCCAACACGCCCTGTCGCTCCAGCTCAGGCGGATCGACATATAGCTTGACATCAATCTTGTCGGTGAACAGCTCAAAGACTCGGAAGATGATGTAGATCGTATCATCAGTGCACAGCGTCTTCATCTGCAAATCGCAGAGTGTATCTCCGCGTCAGCCCCTGGAAATATGGTCGAATGAGAAAACCCGAAAACCTCACCTTTTTATACTGTGTCCCGCTCATGTAAAACTGCTCATGGCACCCCCTCAGCGTCGATTTCACCTCAAAGTGATATTTCGGCGTCTTTCCCCGCCACTGCTCAGAGGCTAAGTGACCCATTTGGATCATGAAGGCCGTGAAGGTACCCCGGGTATCGTGATACTCTAGATCGGAGAGCTCCTCTACCCCGTTCCAGGGCCCCATCGTCTCGTAGTCGGGGTGTAGGTTGACGTGGCCTTTGATTCCGCTCGTCCAGTTGTCCCGCGAAAAGTCCCGGATCCATGGTCCCAATGACTTGAGGAGCTCAAATACCTAGTATCACGCACAGAAGGGTCAGCATGCATGCTTAAGGTAGCTATGGAATAGCGCAGGATCATCTCACAAATAACTCCCCCGCAGCACCTAGCTGGAAAGTGGTAAACTGTGACCCAGCAAAGGTATCGTTGGAGAGAGCACCGCCGGCAAGGGGCGACACGTCAGACGCGTCTTCCTTTGGAAACCGAATCTGTTGACCAGCCCATATTACATGGTCCAGCAGTTTCCGATAGCTCAAAGTAGACTCAACCACTGGCATCGCGAACTCCGGGCTTCGATCCTGGGCTCGGAAATATCCTGCCCTGGCGGAGTGGTGCAGCAATGGCGGTGGCGAGCTGGGACTTGGAGCAGAAAAGGGATCGCTCGCGGGGGTTTCGGGGGTTTCGGGGTTTGCTGCTCCAGGAGTAAACACCCCCACTGATGTCGACCCCGACGACGAAACGGATCTGGCCCACCGCGTCTGCGGTGTTAGCGGTTCGGCCACCTCCTCTGTGACGGCGACGACGTTGATCTTGTCGGCATCCGTATTTGGGATGGCAATCTCGTGAATGCCCTCCTGGGTTAGGATCCTCGGAACCGAAGCAAACCTGGCATTCAAAAGGCCCTTGACGACACCAACGGCCCGTTCGTCAATCGGAACCGTGAGTCCCGGCTCCCTGCCCTCCGGCGGAGGCGTCATCAGCCATTCCACCAGCTTCCTCGGTAGGGCGTGCTGAACGCAGACGTCTTGGGCCGTTTCTTCGTGCGGGATGTATATCTGGAGCGGCGACGAGCAGCCCCCACCGCTCATGTACACCCCGTCGCCGCGTTCAAGCCTTATAGTATTCGACTTGCCGTCCATGGTGATGTCCAGGCGCACCGATATGTCGTCCGTTTCCCAGGTCTCTGAGCCTTGAAGCACATCGTATAGGGCCTGCCCGTCGCCTGTGAACCTAGGGCTCCTAAAATACTTGGCAACCCTGATTTGGTGTATTAGTAGATGAAGCTGCAGAGGGTCTCAAGGTGCCCCAAGGGGCGTTACCTTAGAATTCCATGTGCTTTCCTCCCGACGTCATAACGCGGTTCCTCGACGCGAAAGCTCGCCCCTGCGCCCAGATCCTGAACTTCTCGCACCATTCGAGACAAGTAGCGGCTGGCCAAGCCGGCCCACTTGATAAACGTGTCAAGGTCGTGTGCTTCTTCCATGGTGAAGTCCAACGTCTTGACCATGTCACGGAACTGACCCATTGGCCCCTCTCGATCCATAATCGTAAACTCGGCCCTCGCGGAAAGCAGCTTTACTTGCCCATCAGGATATCGGACGGGAATTATGTGTCTCTCAAGGAGGCGATCTGGCTGCAGTGTTGTCTCATCATCGAGAAGTGAGCTGAAACTGATAAGTTGCTGCTTTACATGTTCCAAAGTTGTGTTCCCGGGGGTTAGAGTAAGCAGCTCATCGTAGACCAAGCTGGCGGTAAGCCTGGTCACCTGGAGTGTGTCCACAAAGAATTTCTCCAACTTGCTGTCGTATTGGTGAGCGAGATTGACCAGCCCTTGCAACCCGGTCCCTCTGGAAGTCCAAAGGCAGCCCGTGGTCCTGTGCCATGTCACCTCCCCGTTCTTAGCGTAAAATACGAGCTCCTCGTCTCTGAAGTACTTCCTAGATGATTGTCAGAGGAAGAAATGCAGTACCATTTATGATCATAGCAGGTGAAGGGGCTCGACTTACCTCAGCTCTTTGGTGTCACCAACGTTGAGCCGAGCCGTCTTGAGTCGCTTGTACTGTTCCTCGACTAGGGCGAAATCGGAATACCCTGTATTCTTCAGATGCCGCAACTCTTCAACGTAGTCCCTCCAGCATAAGGTCGGCACGCCAAGAGTCTCTGAGATGAAGTGCTTGACAGTTGCCAAATCAGCGCGAGCATTTCCGAATGCTTCGTTGTAGAGAACATCAATGGGGTATTTGTACTGCATGTTCTCCGGCGCATCAACGAGGCACTGTGAACGGTGACCCCAGCACGTGCCGCCGTCGCCGCGTGTTCTGGGGATGTAAATGCCCCCAATTTGATCCATGAATTCTCTTAACATATCCTAGTCAGTCCATAGGTTCCCCCTTAAATGCAAGGAGGCACAAAGCAAAGTGGAGGCATACCTAGTATTTTTCAGTGCCTCTTCACGGTCAGGTTCGGCAATTCCGATACACTTCCCGTGAATCGCCTTGTAAAGGTCCACGATCCGATATGGTTCCTCTGGTAGGTCGTTTTCTCCGAGCCTAATAGCCCTCAGGATTTCCAGGTAGAATGCCAACTGATCGCTGCACAGAACCCCGAGGCTACCCAAGAAGCTCCACCCTGCAACGTCAGCTTCCGAGAGGGCCGACTCCAGTCTTAGGAAAGGCAGCGTCTCGTTTGATCTCATGAAGCGCAAAGACAGCGCCTTGGGCTGGGGAGCGGGGAGAATGGTTGTCGCGAGAGGTTTCGTTCCTTGGTCACAGGATACTTTGATCTCACCAAGCTGTTGGCGGAGTTTGTCACTGAGTAGCACATCTTCCCCTTCGTTTGGCCACAGGTGGTGAATAAGTCCAAGGAATTTCTCCGGGACGTGTTTTGCCACGTGGAAGACCTCATCCGAGAGCTTCGAGCCATTGGAGCCGACCAGTCTCAGCTGGTCCCGTATCCCGATAAACGTATGAAGCCACGCCCTCCAATCATCACTCGATGTGGCTTGGTCTCCCTGCTCCGTCGTGGGAATTTTCAGGTAGTCGGCGTGAAGAAAGTTCACGTTCACTCCTAGCTGTGCAGCTCCGTACTTGTTTGTATCGTCTGGAAAATAGACATCTTGGTTGGATGGCTCGACATTGGCTAGCTTGAAAGTTTTAATGGAGACATCGAAGTAATGCCGAGCCATCTCGCCGGTTTTCGGGCGCGTCAGGTATAGAAATCCAATCCATTCTATCGATCGATGAAGGGTAGGCCATACTTGGGCATATTTTTGCAGGACTTTCTTGCGTATGTCTTCTGGGGAGGCAACAACAGCGCCTAGGGACAGGAAGAGACCTCTCCGGTCAGGGTGCTGGCTGGCATCACAATCAATGAGTCGTAATCCGAGCTTTTGTGGGATCTTGACGCTGCTAGTTGTGCTTGGGAAGTAGGTAGCGTCATCCATCGTCGCCCACGTTTCGTCGTCAAGCGGTACAAGGGGCATCTGTTTCACAGTAGAAAGTGAACTCGTATACTTTTGTGGGTGGAGAAAGGGGTAGTTGAGCAGTTTTGCCGCGCGTGCGTGCCAGTCGTAGTCGGTGTCCCTGGACTTCATCTTGGAGGTTGATTTCTGCAAATCCGCCTTGGCCCGATCAAGTAGTTCGCCCATCGATATTATCGAGAGGCCATATTCTCTAAGAATAGTAAGATCGGATCCCTCGTAGTGCCTGGAAATATACACTCCAGCCTGGCCGCCCAAGTCGCCGAAAAGAGGATCTCCGTGCCGATCCACACAAGTCGGCTCACCAGGCAACTGTTTGAGATCCTTGATGGTCCGTAGCGGCCCATGGCCCAGATATGGGACCATAACTTTTGCATCGAGGATTCGGTTCTTCAACAGGTCAACAAATCCTTTCCAGAAAGGGTCGTTGACATGGTATCCCGTTGCCGTTGGCAGAAATTGCATCCATCGGAAGCGAAGTTGAGGGTACTGGCACATTTCTCTCACCGCAGTGACAAATGTGGCTGCTATATGTTGACGAAGGCCCTGATTCCGGACTGAGCTTGTGACAAGGTTCTCACGGTTTGCCATCGTCACAAAGTCGCTGTGGATCAAGAACTAATAGGTAACCAGAAGGTGTTAGCCAGAAAAGAGCACGAACTTTTGTGCGGAAAATAACCGTGGACTCACATTGAAGCCAACATCTCGCATCGGCAGAAAGGCAAAAATCTTCTGGGGTTCGTTGACGGGCGCCAAGTTGCTGTCGAGAGGAAAGGCAAGAACAATTTCAGCTCTCGAATACGCCCGGGATGCCTCCTCTTCCTGCGAGTATTGGCGGTCCTCATTCTTCGCCAGCCCGGTCGCCATTCCCTTAGTTACGTGGTAGTTCAGCCTGGAGCGGCTGATCTCCTGATCGCCGCTTTTACACGCGGTTTCCAGGAGGGTTCGGTGTGGGCCGCTATTATCAGAGCGAGTCATCACGGAAGACTTCGCTTCTCCACCACCGCTGGGAAACATGCTTATCTCGAGACGCTTGAGGTTTTTGAGAAACAGCATCATTGTCGGCTGGAGTTGCTCGAACTCGTTGATGATGTTTTTTTCGCTGTGCGAGCCGAATGGTTTGGTCGCCCTGATCGTGCAGGGTGAAGATCATTCTCGTAATCCCCTCAGGCGTGTCGTTGGTGGGCTGCCACTCGGGAGAGATCATTCCCATGCCTGAGTCCCCAGGCCGATGCTTGAAGCAGAATGAAAATGCCCCAGATTTGATGTGCACCTTCCAGGCGACCTTGAAGACGGACTTGAAGCCGATGCCTTTCTCGCCGATGTAGCCCTGTCGGCCGAGCTTGGAGCTCTTTCCAACGCTGCAGATGGCTCGCAAGTTCCGTTCGTCAAAGCCATCTTCGTTGCAGTCGACAATAATCTGATCATCGTAGACACCGAAAGCGATGTAGGGCTCTTGGCCGTTCGCTTTGGCCCGCTCAAAGCTGTTATCGTCGGCATTTTGTAGTAGCTCGAAGATGAAGCGGACATCTTTGTAGTAGAGGTTTTTTGCTAGACTAGGCGATGGGACGTGGTTAGTACAAGAGACCGATGCGATTAGAATTAGAGAGGTAGCCATACGTAATTACTGAAGAGCCAATGAGCATGTCCTTCTTTCTTTGAGCATGCTCCACCCGTCGACGGAGCCTTGGTGACATCTCGGCGTAGTCTTCCTCCCCCAAGTATCCATGGTCCTCGGCGATACTCTCCACCAACGCCTGCGCCTGCGCCACAGCCGCCGCTCGAGAGTTGGGATTCACCATTCTTGTGACAAGAGAAGAAGCGGGATATAAAACGAAACAGACAAGTTGGTGCTTATCCGTACGGCAGTATCGGTGGACTTTGACGGATTTGTTGTGGAAGAGAGTGCTCTTGAAGGAGGAATGAATCAGACTGAAGATATGTTTGCCTTGGAGATACCCATGTAAATTGGTGGGCCTGCTTTGTGGGTGACCTTGATGTTGGCTCATTTATTGGCCACGCTGGTGTGGCTGATACGAGGTCCCCAGCATCTTTCTCGAGAAGGCCCCAAAATCGATGCAGCGGTGCCGCCAGCCTGCATTTTCTCTGGCGCTTAGCCTAACTTAGTGTTTCATGTGCGAACCACTGACCTGGGCCATCATTCCCGGAGGTGAATGTTGGATAGGTGCACGGAGCTGAGGGGGTTTTGTGTTTCGGATTTGCAACATCTTTATCATTTGCCAAAACTAACGCGCCGCAGTGGACTGTCGCTGTCTTATGCCAGCCACACGCTCCTTGATTGGGAATTGCATTTTCAATACGCCACAAACATTGCGCATATCAGCTGAGTTTACAGCATGCTCTTCAACATACATTTCGTGACTTTCCCGTTCTAGGGTTGCCCATTAGTATCCTTCTGAGGAACATAAGACAGCACTGAGAGTTGGTGGGTGGCGTGATTGGTCCTCGGAGACTTATCGGAAACTACCTGTACGATAGGTACCTAAGTATTCTCTGGCATTCTTCTGGTACAGCTTGTTTCAACACCCACCAACTCTCAGCGCCAACCTCAAACTGAAAAGCAACGAACTGTCTGGTGAAGAGCAATGTTGTGATTTCATCTGATGCATCATATTTTCGGGTTTCCGTATAGATATGCAATCCTCACATGCGATACCCTTAACCGTCCGCCATGATGCAAGTACCCCAGAACCCGATCTATTTCTAACTCTTCATCTCGGGCATACTAGTAACATCAAGAACGCAAAAAGCAAAGAAAGAAAAGAAACCATGAGAGGAATGACAGCAAAGACAGAAGGAGTGACGAAAGGAAAAGACAAAAAGCTCAATCATCCCACCCGAAACTTAACATAAGGAACATGATGATTCGGCCAAGGCAACCTCTTCGGCGCCGACGTGCGCCGGTAAAACTCAGGGTAGTCAAACGACCCCTTGAATCTAGCGACGTTGTAGGACATGCGAGCCATGCGCTGGCAGGGGAGATCCATGGACACGGTGCTCCAGCGCTGGTAGCTGGCGACGCCGGCTTTGAAGGCAAACTTTCCCTCCTTCACTGGGAAGGTGTCCAGCACGGTCTCCAGTGCGTGGATGGAATCGGTGACGTTGCGGAAGGGCGCTTGGACTTCGGTGCGGAGGAGATCTTGGATCTCGGTGATGGTGACGCGGACGTTGCCTGTTGATGTCGAGTTGGTGGAGGGAACGTTGCCCGTCGAGTTGGTGGCGCGGGTGCTGAGTGTTGAGTTGGTGTAGTGGGGAGCCGTAAAGTTCTGCGGGTAGCGTTGCCAGGTGTCAGTGAGGAGGTTTTCAACCAGGGCAATAGCGTTGTGTCCACGGTCGCTGCCGTGGAGCGTGGCAAACTCCACAATAGCGGAGCTTGCATCCTGCAATTTGGTGACCAGCCCCGGGATCTCGGTTGCAATCTTGATCCCCTTCAGAATGTCTTCGATCTTGCGTAACTCGCCCTTGGCCGCCAGCCTCAACAAGTAGTCGATATCGGGGCTGGCTTCGGCGACATCGACAGCCTCGCGTGTGAGGGCGGTGAGCTTAGGAACGATCTCAACGATGACGGCCGAGGCGTTGCGCATGTTCTGGAATGCCTAGACCGCTGCGATCGCCTCGGAGACTTTGCCAAGGAATGTGGTTGAGATCTCGTGGACGCATGCGCCGTCCTTGCAAAGCTTGTCCTGGATCTCGTCAAGCTTGTCCGGTACCTCCTTGAGATGGGCAACGAAATCAGCAGCTGCATCGCCGACCTTTCCGACCTTGGCCTCGATATTGCTGAAAATGTCGATCCAGCCCTTCAGCACGGCCACCAGTTTGTCGGCCATCACCTCCTTGGATTTTGCGAGGTAGTTGGTGAAGAAGTTTTTGATCAAGGTCGGCTCGCAGTTTCCCACGGCGCAGAGAGCGATGGCGGCCACCAGTTCGCCGTAACTGGTCAGGTCGATCTCGGCGGCTTGAATAACAGTCCATCCGTCCGCAGGCGACAGATCACCGGTTGACAGTAGAGCCGCCTTGTTATCCTGGATGTTCAAGCCGTTGACCGCGATGCACTTCTGCAGCTCGATGGTGTCCCTGATCAAGCTTGACACGGCCTCGGATACGTCTTTGCCCTCCTCGACCGACTTCCACGCATTCTTGCCGTACATCTGCAGCGCCCTGGGTAGGCAGTTGCAAATGGCGCCGGCTTTGGTGATGGCCTGTTGTCCAGCGTTTCCGAGGGCGGATCGCGCAGCGCTGCAGACATCAATCTTCTTCGTCGGAATGTTGACGCCGCAGGGGACATCGACCGAAGTCTCACTTGTGCCAGGGACGCAAAGTTCTTTCCGAAATTACTTTTTCCACCCGCACCAATACGTCACAGTCGACTTTGTCTTGCAGCCATCGTACTGGGATCGGGTTAGTGATTTTGAAGTTGGACAACGTGCAAGCGGTGCATCTGACCTTGAAAAATTTCTGAGGACACATCTTTACAGTCGGGTTACCGCTCGGTATCGAGATAGTCTTGGAGCAACTCCAGTCGTCCTGGATGGTCCCGTATATCTCGTCGAGGGTGCTCTCGGCGACCACGGTTTGAGCCAGCCCAAGAAGGGTAGGGGCGAGCACTACCCAACGCAGCTGCATTGTCAACTGCTTCAATCGATGATCTGGTGTGATGGAGTGCTGAACGTGATTGAAGAAATGGGTCGGAATATGGCTGGAACGTGCAGTGGATGATGAGTTGGAGAGGTGTGGTGATTTCTACACTCCAACACTCGCTCTATATATCACTACCAAAATGGATGGCAACCTTTGCGATCCCTGCCAGGAAATAAACCTCTATACCCCTGGGGCCAATTCCACAGCAATTCCAAGCGCCCCAAGATCGAACACACCGCAGAACAACTCAATCCCGACTGTCCTCTCCGTCGACTCTTCCTGGATCCCGAGCCTTTCGATGGAAGAGAAAAATCCCCAGTCAAGAATGTCCGCATCGAGGCTTTCGATGACCTAGATATCGGCAGCGTTGGTACGTTTTCCTCGTACTTGGCCGCGTGGCTCCGGAGCTGGAAACCGAAACCGAAATCCGGGGGGATAAGGTATTATCCACTTTCAAAAACCAGGGTCTGGATCATTAGGGAAGGGGATGAAGAATATGACGATGATGATGACTCGGATTATGGTGGCTTTGATGGTATTCCATACAGCTTAGACGTTTTGGCGGATCAAGGTAAACACCGTGTCCCGCCTTGGCCTACATGTTGAAGAGAAACAGTGCCTGACTGTTTTTAATTCTTGGCAGATAGCGATGAGGTGAAACGCTTCGTCGGCGGCAGAGCGGTCCCGGCCACGTAATCGGACCCGACCCTCCGCCAGGTCGGCGAATGGCCAGTAGAGTGCTTGGACGGCCAATCCCTCTGCAATATCGGCGTTTCTGGCAGAAAGTTTAGGGATAACCCAACAACATCAGCTCTCCCCGACAGAGTCATCCACGTAGGAGAGACCCTACGAACCCGCCCCGCCTCCTCCAGACCGAGGGAATACGGGGCCGGTATACGGCCCTGAGCTATTGCTGGGAGCCCATGGAGGATGACAAACTGCCATTCAGACTCCTAGCCTGTGGAACGTTTCACTGAGGGTACGGAGCTCATGGGAGCAGCGGAAGTGCAGTTGCAAAGTGACTTGATTAGGTAGAAAGGGGGGGAGCGAAGCTCCCAGACTAAATACCAAAGAAAGCTCCCTGTGTGTGAGGAGAGCACATGACGAAAGGCTCCTGCGCTCCAGCCTAGCCTGGAGCGGTAAGGCGCCTGCGCGCCTGAGCGCCAAGAACTGCCGCTGCAATTCGACATAACCGGTAACCTTGCATCCCTCTAAGAGGAACTGCCCATGGCTGAACTCCCAGCAAGCATCCGTGACGCCCATCAACTTCACCCGACGACTTGAAATCTCATATATCTGGATCGACCGACTCTGCATCATCTAAGACGACGACAACGACTGGAAGCACCAAGCCACGCAAATGTGCAACATTTACGAAGGCGCCGTCTTGACCATTGCCACGTAGCCGCTAAAACCCGACACGAAGGTCTCTCTCTACTTCACACACCCTGAGCGGCCCAGCGTGCGTATTAAGTGCGCCGCGTACTAAAAACAGGTCGGCCATATGAGTATCAAGTTGGAGCTCTTTTCGAAGCTTCGACACCACCGGCGGCAGACGCAGGGGCATAACGGGATCAGAGAGAATTTTCAATGGCCGGTTTTTTTCTCTGTTCTTTGAGTGAAGGAAGGCGTGGTTAAGTGTTTGGGGAGGTTGTGGTGGTGGTGGTGGTGGTGGTGATACGAGGACCCAAATCTGGGTCCTCGCAACTCCACGCCCATTTTAGGCCGTGGCAACTATAGCCGAGGCAGCCCAGAATAGCGACCCCCTCGCTCAGCCTGGCTCAGCCTAAGGCGGCAACTGCTCAGTTCCGAAGAAGGAAAGGGAAATTCGTGGTGTCGATTTTAGGGTGGTGCAATAGCTGTTATATGAGACGAATCTGGGCACACAAAATTTCCATTTTCGTATCTGGAGCACGTGACACTGCTCACCCCGGCTCAGGCCCGGTTCAGTCCCGGCTCAGGATTTTCTCAAGCTGGCTCACCTTTGCTCAGGCTAAGTACCATTTTCGGCACGCTGCGCCGCAGCATGCTGAACTGCTTCAACTCTAGCCGAGTGGGCCCAGATTTGGTCCCATATAAAGATGGCTAAAACTGGTCCTGGTTTTGAAAATGAACAGACGGCGCCGGTCGTGGCACCGCTAGCTACAGCGTTTGAGTTGAAGCCTCTTAGATGTCAGCTGGATCGTCGTACGCAGACTCGCCTGCTCTGACGCCCATCATCTATGACCCAAATCGTCCCAAGGGCAAGCGCCGGAGCTCGGAGGGCCTCTCGGCGTCCATTATCCCGCGCATATACCAATCGACCGCCATCCTGCTCAACGATGGCTCTATCTTTGTTACCGGATCCAACCTTAACGCCGATGTCGTCCCCCTCGCGGATCGATATGGTACCGAGTATTACGTCGAAAAGTTTTTCCTTCCGTACTTTAAGGCTTTGCGCCGACTCTAGCCCAAGGGCCTACCGGATAGCCTGTCGTACGGTGGCGAACCGTTCACTTTTGAGCTTTCTAAGGATGACGTCGGGGATGCCAAACACATCGAGACAATCATGGTCACCTACGTCCGTCCCGGTTACTTGACTTACGTTATTAATCTCTCCCAGCGAGCCATCAAGCTCAAATGGACCTACAAGAAGCTGTATAACGGCGGTATCAAGCTGTTTGTCCAGTAGCTTTTTTCGCCAACTATATTCCCCCCTGGCCCCGCTCTCTTGCATATTGTCGTGGCCGGTATTTCGTCCGAGGGCAAGTTTGTGATGGCCGGTAACGGTAAGATTGGCAAGCAGATTGTCCTGCCGCTTATTGACGTTAAGTCCTTCGGCTTACCGCTAACCGGGGCAATAACTCCTGCGCTATCGGGACTAACCGGGAAGGCCCATGACAGTAGGGACTCCAGCAGCCCCAGTGATTCCAGCGGTGGTGGTGGTGGTGGCGGCGGCGACAAGTCTGCTGCTCCCGTTTCTCTTCGTATGGTTTCTCCAGTAGTATTTGCATCCGTCAGCATTCTTGCATTCTTGGTTAGCTTCGGGTTATTTTAATTGGCATTATACCCCCCTATTAAGATTATAGATTAAGATACGTATTACTCCTTACATAATGCGTCTAGACGCCATAATTGTTACACCCAGAGCCGTGGTGCTGGGGTCAGGGACCCCTGGCCTCTAGTCAGCGGAGCTGACTAGATGCCTGGCACTGCCTGAACGCCATTGAGACTGAGCCATCAAGAGTACGTAAGATGGATCCCACGATAGTTGTATAAGAAGAGCTCTCTGGCGAAGCCAGAGAGCGGAAGGCAGGCTTCAATTGATCACTTACCCAACCCTTACCACACGAACCGCCATCTTGCAGTGCACCCCCTATCCTCGTCAACCCTGACGCAGCCTGCATTACATATGGTATCTAACCTAAGGCTTCATGTTAAACTTAAACCTATAAGATCTTTACAAAGCTGTCGGTGTACGGTATAAATTAGAGACATAGTTATCTGTTAGGTTTATTAATGCCCTTGTTTAACTGGGAGAGACTTAACGCCACTATTTATTTCCACTTTACTGATTTCTGACTCTTTTCTGCTAATACTCTTGTTAAAAATTCTACCCACTGAAAGCTCTGAGGCCTGAAGGCCTCTAGCAGTTAATCGGCTGCAATGGCTGCGCAGCAGCCACTTGCAGCGTACCCTGCAGCTCCCACAGCACTTAGTGGGGTTGCCAAGCCACAAAGGCCCCTGTAGTCCAGGGCGCCTCAGCCATGGTGTTGACGAAGCTGTATCCTACGAAGTGGTCTATAAAGAAGGAGGTTCTGGCTGGAAGCCAGAACCTGAACAAGCAGCCTTCACACACGCAATACAATCAACCTGTTGCAACCCATTATTTCCACCCACTCCAGAGTGCAGTGTTTCTGACACTACCTCGCACCTTCTGACAATCTTATCCCTACAATCCTTCTTCGATTACCCCTATACCCTAACGCCACTGCGTTACAGCATGGGCCAGATTTTAAGGCCACCGATCCGTAGTTCGTCTGCCCAGTGGCTCAGGGAAACATGTCCTTGTGCACGCTTCGAGCTCCGGAGACTCTAGGCTGGCTGTAACTCCGGTGACTATTGTCGCGATAGTGGTGATTATGAAGAGCGTCATGTTGCTGGGAAATGACAGCAGAACGCACTATTTCAATGGTTTCTTACTTAGGAGATACTTGATCTACATTAATGGGAAACGCTGTAGCTTATAAACGGTGCCCGGGGAACGAGCTCTAAGCGAAAAGCGCAATTTGACCAGCACGGCGCGATGGAATCCCGTCACCCCCTCACTTCGGTGCTTGCTTCGCTCGCCGGCCTTGGACACCGAGAACACGTTCAGCCTTTCGATCCGCAACGATTTTTCACAGCGCTGCGCAACTGTGTGCTGCATGTGCACCAATGGTACGGATAGGTGGGATTGTTGCGCATGTGGAAACTGCTACAAAACCAAGCTGCTCAGTTAGCGAATCAAAGTCGACGGTGAATCGTCCGCTCGGCGTGTAGCTAATGCTACTGACAATTTTTATTTAGCAGCGTCAGTTTCAGATATTGTATAGTATGGGAAGTTGATATTCTTCGGTCCAAAGCATCGTTTCATGGCTGCCGGTCAAGCCCGGATAGGTGTTGAGCAGTCCCTCCCGGTTTCCTTGCATTCGATCGGCGGTTAAGGTAGGTACCTCTGGAGCTGTGTAAGTGCTTAGCCCCGTTGCTGAAGTCGGCACGAGGGAAGAAGGCCCGCGATGCCCTAGAAGAGAAACCCGCACAATGACGTAGCTCGGAACCGAACAGCCAGGAAACCAAGCTAGCTTTTTCACGTTACCATCGGTTGCCAGCCTCGCAGGCTACTTGGAGAAGCGACTTGTCGAGTAGTTAAAAGTAGCATGTAAGTTAAATTAAAACCAATAGAAGGTTTACTTGCTAGATTGCTGTAAGGATAATACGGCTTCAAATCAGCCGACGTCAATCCTACTATTGCCAACGCGCTCTGGTTCCCTTCCCAGTTTAAGAAAAGGGTGAGTTATATTTAAGTGCCTGGAATCTAGAGAGAGCTCCTCATTTAACTTCTCTGCAATTCTTTCAGTCCTTACTCTTGCTATCATAACATCAGGGCTGATGCAATGACGTTGTTGATAATAACACTCTTCCCTCTCATCGGCGCTCTCGCCGCCACTGAGAACTGCTCGTATAAGTCGGGCGACTATGGCGTAAAATTTCACCCATCTAAATAGCTTAACGATCTCTTCTGGTTGACTTTCTACAGACGCTTGAGGGCACCTGCACGACGCCCATCTTGTGCAATACGCTTAGCTGATATCCGAAAAAGAATTTTTGCTCAGGTTAAAGAGCTCCACCATGTGATCCCATTAACAAACGTGGCACCAACAGTTGACAGGTGGCAGCAGCAACGTTTGCTGCATTCAGAAGTCTTGCAAGTCAACCGATAGATTGCCTGGGTTCTGCACCTCCATCAAGAATTGCGACAGCATCAGAGGTGCGAAGCGTGTCAAGTGAGCCACCCTCATTGCTTCCCTATGAGGCAGGCTTCTCAGCTGCTAATAGAGATTCTACACATTAGGAATAAGTGCCCGGGCGGCAGCGATGTCCAGTGCTGCTATCGTCTTTAGGTAGCAGGGTGCAGACTAGAGTCGAGGCCCTTATGGTTATATGTGAATAAACGAGGGCGTTAAAAAAGCTAGCCTAAGAGGCTGAGGCCTTCGCAGTAGTTTAAACTTCAAAACCTTCCAGCTAATATCCCGTCTTGCAAATTGAAAGCTTTAATTACCTGCCCAATTGTCCTGGTCCCCGCCTGGTAACACCGCCTTTTTCGCCAGCCGAACAGTACAGCCGTCTTCCTAATAACACACTGTAATCTACCTGAAACTAGGGTACTATGATATGAGCTGTGGTATAGAGGGGAGATGCTCGGGGGGAAGAAAATGTTTCTTCCATTACTGCATTCTCGGGCCCGGATGGGGCCGGCGGTTGAGAGTGGGCTCGGTATTCCGTCGGTATTGCGCACTCGCCAATCAACATTTCAGGAGGCGGCGAGATCGAGATGCACGCCACATAATCCCATCCGGCAGTAAAGCGAGTGGTTGGAAACGACCCCGTGATGAAAAGAGGGGATGACCGTCATCCCTGTCCGGTTCTCTCCATTGCCATCACGTTGACAACTAGAAACAGAAGTAGGCAGTTGCCGCCCTTACCCTGGACAGTAAGAGAGTCAAGGCAGAGCTCCCTAACTTCTGGGTGAGATTGCTTTTTGTGAGGTCGCTAGCCAAAATGGCCTTGGCCCAGCCATCGGAAGCTGTTATTTTCTTCTCAAACCAGCCAGGCGTTGACCAAAATGCACGCACGTCAGTCGCCGCCCTACACCCACCTCTCCAACTCCCCCTTCGTCCACTCCCACAACCTCCCCGCCACCTCCTCATCCCTACTCGCCTTCGTCTCCTTCTGACTCCTGACCCCAACCGGCTCGTAAAACGCGCCCCCTTCCACATCCTCCGCCTCACAACCCACCGCCCACAGCAAATTCCCCGTCACCTCCTCCACACTCTGCACCCTCGCCGTCAAATACACCACCGCCTTCTCCCACAAGCTCGCCCCTCTCACCTTTCGCGTATTCACTACCCCGGGCGTAATACTAAAGCTCAACACCACCGGAACCCGTCTCGCCAGCTCCCTTGCATACAGCAGATTCGCCAGTTTGCTCTGCCCGTACCGCCGCCACCGCCCCAGCAGCATATCTTAGGGTATTTTAAGCGATTCGAAACAGATACCCTCCGCTGGAGCGCCGCGGAAGGATTCACTAAATACCAAAATAACTCGCGGCGCGGGACTCTTAAGTAGGAAGGGTAGGAGGCGGTAGATAAGGAGGGCGTGGCCAAGGCAGTTGGTGACGAATTGGATTTCGTAGCCGGAGGGAGACAAAGAGGTGGGGAGGGCCATAACGCCGGCGTTGCAGAGGAGGATATCGAGGTGCGGAAAAAGGGTTAAAAGGAGGAAGGCGGTGGTGGAGCGTATAGCAGAGAGGGAGGAGAGGTCGCAAGGGAGGAAGGTGGCGGTGGTAGAGGGGGAGATCTTGTTGATGGTGGAGATGACGGTGTTGGCGGCGGTGGTGTTGCGCCCGGTGAAGAGGAGGTGCGGGGGATTGTGGGAGGCGAGGGCGGTGAGGGTTGCGGCGCCGATTCCGGCGGTTCCTGGTGATTGTTGGTTTAATTATTTTGGGTGTTTACCTATTACGTGATGGCAGGCGGGAGTGGGAGAACATATCTCCAGTGATGAGGATAATCTTGCCGGTGAGATCAGGCGTGTCCTTGGGCGGGACTAAATTGGGCTGGTGCCATCTTGTCGCAGACGATCTGGGAGAACTCTATTCTGGTAGAGTCAGAAAGCTCATGGAAAATGAAGTTCAGACACGACAATCAAGCTGATACACACACATACAACATAGATGAAAAAAAGGTGCCGTGCTTCTAACATAATACCTAACTCGATTCTTTCCCCTGCCACATTCTCCTTGTAGCTCGTTGATAGGGACTTGAATCCCATCATGTACTAGTATACCGTGGGATAACCTTTCGGTGCTGCCCCAAATTTTAAGCTGGGGTACCATGTACCATCTCAAATTCCGAACTGGTGCATTGTATACTATCCCAGGGTATGCACTGGTATATTCTGTGCTAAAATTCAGGACCGTGGTCCAGGATTTGCGCTATTAAGGGCCTGTTTGGTTGAAACGGAGTTGACATGGTGGTACCATCGGCTTTTGGGTCAGGGGGGTAAACTGCCAGCCGAGGCCCGCTAGCCAGGCCCCTTGCATCGGATTTCGCACCATGCCAAATCAAACCATGCCTACTTTCCGAGGCATCAAAAAGCTGGTACGAAATGGGCTTTTTTTTTTGGTCCGTGTATGGCGACCCTACAGGGGGGAGTACTTGCCAAGTGTGATCAGCCACTATCCTTAGCCTCTCGCCACCCCGAAACTGGATAGGCCACTTTGGTGATGTATCTTTCCATGCCAACTCTCCAGATTTGTATGGGTGCCAAGCCGAACCAAACAGGCCCTAACTGTCGCCTCTTAACAGTTTCCAACCGTGGTCCCAAATTTGGGCCTTAACTTGCTCATTCTCTAGAATTTGGGCTATCCTTTAGTATTAATCATATGAATATGGCATCATTCCTGGAGCCCATTATATAATGTTTTAATCACTCTAATTTCCTAGCTAACTAGAGAGGATGCATATCAAACCGTCGAGCGACCATCTAGGCTCTGTCAGAAAGAAAGGGGTTTCGGTCAGCGGTCAGAACACCATCGGGCGGAGTGTGGTGGTGTCAAATTACGTAATCGCGCCTTGGCGCCACGGAACCGCAGCGCGGCCGAGCACCAGAGCTTCGCTTGGCTGAGAGGACGGCTCCCGGAATAGAACAAGACTTGATGGCGGTAATTACTGTGTTCTTGGTTGACTGCGTTGAATTCAACAGGTGGAATACGGCTAATCGGCGCTGAACGGAGCTACGCCAGTTCAGCCCATTCAACACTACTGCACTGCCACCGTTCACAAGCTATAAAAATGAGCATTCCGGCTCCGCCAGAGTGCAAAGAACAAGGCACAACAGAGTTCAACAAGTAATATTATTTATCTTACACCGCAGAGAACTTTGGAGCTCTCGCCCATTGCTGGGCAGGCGGTCTCGCTACTCTATGTTCAACAAGTAATACAATCACGCAGTTGCAGGCCCATCAATTCCACCAAATCCAAGAGTGCTGTGTTCCTGACAGCCTAAGGTAACAGAAATAAGATCTGGGCTTAACCAATAACTGGGTCGCTCACGTTGGGCGGTAAATTTCTGCCGGTAAAAAAGCACTTAGCGTATGGTAACGGGGACTAATGACAGCTAAGTAAGAAGGACTCAAGTAAGCCTGCTATCGCTAATATCGCGACGAAAACAGAGGGTCCTCGGGAAGGATTATGGATGCGTCAGGGGAAAGCTGCGAGGCAGGTGCAGGGAATATCGACGTGTCTCGGCCAATGATGCTCAATCCCAAGCCAGCAGCAATGCTCTGCCCACCCAAAGCGTGGCCAAGAGCGGCGAAGAACAGGCAAGGGACCTTCATTCTCAGCATGCGCACGATGCAGTGAACGAAGTTAAGCGTAGCTGGATGCAAGAGAGAGAGAGAAAGAGGGATCAGGGAAGAGAAATGGTTGCTTGGACTTATATGTCTAATGATGCAACTGGCACGGTTACGGCAACTCACCGGTGGGTATCTGATGTTGTTTTACGCTAAAGTTGCCTCACCAACCCCCAGTCACCCACACCACCCCTTGCCACCTTACTCAGGCACTGCTCAGGCGCTACTCCGGAGATGATCAGGGAAACCACTAAACGTGTTTTAGACGAGTAGGCAGTACTCTGTAACTTAGCGGAGTTCTGGAAATTCAAACGGCAAGTATTCGCGAGGGAGCAGTTTTAGGCCACGTGTCCCAGAGCTGGGTCCACCCAGCCCCCCTAGGGTCCTTATATAACCCAGTTTACGTCCCCCATTAAGTCTCCATTTCCATCTTCTCATTTACGGCAGTAGGGAAATCTCACCATCTCAACACTCAAGTTTTCAAGATAGACGTTAAGCAAATTACTTCGTTTCTATAGGTGGGTGGAAGACGGGTTTGACTCCAAGGGGGTCGATCAAGCACCATCCCACTCACATCGGGCCGATGTGGAGAAGGACAAAGTAGTTCGTCTAACGTACATAATTCTCTCGGCTGTACGACATTGGATGTGAAGGATCATGAGGGTTTTGAGGGCCTGTTGGATGATTGAGCATCGATCCAGTGGCTAAATGGCTCTCGTGATATGTAACAGAATCTAAGTCATACTTGCTGAATCCATTCCTAAGTGAGGAGCGAGAAATCCGGCCCAGACACGGTCGAATCCTGCGTTAGGCGCGCTTCGGGCGGGGTTTGGATCCTACACGTTACGTTGACGATCGTAACTCAGACTCAGAATTCTCAAGGTAGGTTTGGAAAGGTCAACCAATATCAAATTGTAGCGTTGATGTAATCTCACACCAGACAGAAAGCTGTCATTTCTCAACTACCCACATCTAGCCGTTGACAATTCGCACCCGGCCGTCGACCATATGCTGCCAGTGATCCCCGAGACTCCTCACATTCACAGTTTTCATTAACCATCGATTTTTCTGCGCATCCAAGTCCCCGATCCAAGCAACCTCCTTGTTGTGAACACACTCATTGTTGGCGGAACCAATGAAATCCCCCTTCAAGATTAAGAACGGTTTCTTAAGTCGATGTAGTGTCGCCAAGACATCGCTGACGGCCTTGCGAGCCTCGTCCGTGAGTCCCATGGTGCGATTCTCGAAGAATCGAATGTCGTAGTCTGTCGCGCCACCGAGGATTTGGTGGTTTGGGGCATCGCCCATTTCCTTGTTTTCGGACGAGGTTGTCAGATCATCGTAGGGGGTGTGAAACACTTCCTGGCGGAGAATGTCCTTCGTCTTTGATGGGAGCGCCTCCAAAATGTCTTTATTCTTGACGAAACTGGTGAAGATCCTGTTGGCAGGATTTGCGCGAAGGCCGAGTATATTCACCCAGTCAGGCCTAACGAAGTGGTTGGCCAGGTCTTTGTGAAAATAAATTGTGTCCAGCGCCTTTTGTGACTGAGTCTGGGCCAGCCGCTGCATGGGATGAATGTCTTGAAATATGTCGCCGTCGTTGACGTTGAGGTATCCAATGGGCTCTTGCTGCATTAGTTTTGCATATAGTAGGAGGAAGCCCTCGGCGACAAATGTCTTTTTCAGGTTCCTCTTGTCAACAACAGGAGTTTCGAAACTGAGCTGAGGAAGGTTGTCGTCGACGGGGCAGTTTTTCATCACAACATAAGGGTCTTCGTAAACATCACCACCCCGCTTCGCCTCACAGAGCCTCCGAAAGCGCTCGACCACGGCATCGCTTTCTGCGAGGCGACTGATTTGCTCCTCGAAATGAGTGTAGGAGGAGTACGGGTTGTCGGTGACTTTCGCCAAGGACAGCTTCAGATGATCCCTTTCGCTGTCTGAGAAAATGAAGTCCACTGGAATCTGTGCTGTGGTAGCCCTTCTCTCCACACTACTCCGCGAGGAGAAGGAGGAGTGTCTTGAGAAAGTCGGCAACCCCCTGAAGTTCACGCTAATCTTGGCGGTAAGCTCGGCTGCGTACCCAAGTAACTTTCACAGCCCTGAACCTGGTATGTAGGTGCAGGGAAATTGAACTTACCATGACCAGTAATGTCCCAGACTTCGAGACAATGCAAAATGCCGAATATTATTCATCTCGGGCACCCAGTTTGTTGGCCTTGCCTTTCTGCAAGTGTTTGTGAGGTTGAACTTTTAGGCGAACCGTGATCCATCCCACAAGTGTGTCAACCTGGGCTCGGTAAGGTACCTACCTTATAGTTGGGCCAAAAGGCACACAAAATAGGGCCGATCAATGAATTAACGCCGCCCCCCAAACACACCTGGCCGGGTGGAGAGACACAGCTGTCTTGGAGGCTGACGGCCACACAAGCCGGGCAACGACAACAGCTCATTGTTGTACCCTAAAGTTGCCCTCAGCAATTTCCATGTTCGTGCGTGATCCTGAGCCGCTCCTGAGCTAGGGTGAGCTATAGGTGAGCGTTGCTTGCACAGTCGTGTGGCCCAATTTTGGACCCTCGACTAAAGTTGCCATCCGGAGATTCCGGTACGTTCGTCCGTTTTATGCTAACTATACTGAATAGGGTACGGCCACTTCAGCGGTGACGTTGCATAATATGGTTCGTTTAGCGTGCATTGAAGCCTGGGCGTTTGATCCTTATCTAGTGAGGCGAAGTGAGGCGAAGTGAGGAAGGGGGCGGAGGAAGAAATGTCCTTGATGCCAGTCCGCTCTTTATTTGATTTGAAGCTTCGGGTATCTCATTGCTCACTCGAAGGATAATTGCCACGTCGGAATTACTTTAATGAGAAGGTGTGACGGGGGAATTCGAGGTATGGAACCAAGACCGCTGGATTACAGTTCAGAGCTTAGGAGGTATGATAAGTTGCAACAGATCTCAATTCAGATAATGGATTCCTCTCTCTACTGGCCATCAGAACCGGATCCTTGGAGGGTTCTTGGCTTGTTTGCCTGAGGCCAATCTGTCAAGGCTCAGTATCCGTGTCGGCTACGTCGCCGCCTAACAGGACATCGCTGGTAGTCTTAGGACCTAATCTCAGATCAAGTCTTTGCCCAATGACTCATTCCCGACGAGTGGCTCGCAATCCTTCTTAGTGCTGTCAGTCTTTGATGCCAGCTTTCCACTCCTTTGATCCTCGGCCCACCGTTGGTCCCTGATGGACACTTCAACTTACGTGGGCGTTTGACACATACGGAAGGTCACCCTCCAATGCCTGATTGCAGGAGAGAGTTGAAAGTTATAAGCGGCCACGTCAGCAATCGGAGCCTCTGGCGTGCTAGGAAGCCTGAGCCACCATAATTACGTTGACTCGATCCTGTGAATAGATTTATAATGATACATGTTCCTGCCTTGCCAGTCTTTGGAATGCTCCCTTAAAGTCCAGCCAGAAAAGAATGTACTATTTTAGCTCAGGCCGACCTAGTGTTGAACTGCGCCGTCATATCATAATGAGAGCATCAATCTTGTTGGCAGTTAACTTTGAAAGCGGTGAGCTCTTCCTAGGCGATAAGACAAATTTACCCGGTCGCCAGCGCAAAGCCCAGATCATGGCCCGGTCCGATTTCTTGGCCCCATGAGAGCGAGACAGTTTTTGGTAACTTGGTGGCCCGAAACATGGGCTTTGCGCTATCAGTTCAAATGTTAACTGACGCCCACTGGGTATTGCTGGGTGCTGAGCTATGACGGGTTTCAGGGGACCTAGGCGTCTAGTCAGCGGAGCTGACTGGATGCATGACCCCTACCAGAGCGTAAATAAGCCATAACCACAATGACATAGCCTGAATCCTACCGATAGCTCTATAAAAGAAAGGGGACTGGATGCAAGCCAGAACCCAAAGAAGAAAGAAAATCAAGCGGTTACCCCTCCTCTAAATTCCACAGATTCCAGGGTGACAATGTTTCCAACAGGAATATACTCGGTTGATGCGGTGAAAACAAGAGAGACATTATAAATGGCAGGATAACAAGGAGAAATTGGTAGCGACCTGGCACGTCAAAAGCAGCGTGATACCCATCGATGGTGTGGACCTAGTCGCCCTCGCGGCCGCCGATGCTGGTGCCACCGCTGCCTCGAAACCAGTAGTACAGCGCAAAACCGCCTATGAGATGGTAGCTACTGTGGAGGATGTATGAGCTGGGCGACAGCCGGGCCTCAACGCGAGGGAGGCCGCCCTCCATGCCCACGGTACGTAGCGAGGAAGCCGAGCTCAACATGCGTCAGCTTCGGGCCAGACAGAACCCGGCTTGGGTACGTCTGCAACGGCTATGTCAACGAATGCGAATTGTGTCTGCGGCGCCCACTGCACCACTAGCACGGCCGTGGCAGACAACATCTGGAACGCTGTCGCCGTGACTCCGGCAGCGAGCCACTGGGACTCGTTCTGGGGTGCGAAGTGTTCGCCTCTGCCTGGTCCGAAGGCACCAGCTTGTCACCCCATCTGCGCCAGGGTCTTGTCCGAGGGCGTGGCGTCGGAGCCCCCCTCACGGGCGGGAAATTGGGAACATGGTTGATGGTTGGCAGTGTATAAATTCACCTAGCATCCCACACCCTTCCTGTGGCACGCTATGATAGAAAAATATAGGTATGCTCTGACTGCTGTCATCTTTGTATACTGGTCGCCGTATCCCAAATCCGGATGGTCTCATCACCTGAGCCTGATGCGAGGAGTTTCGAGTCGTGTGAGAAAGCCACTGACCTAACGCCACGGGTATGGCCTTTAAGGGTCTGCCGGAGCTGCCACGTCGCCGTATCCCAAATCCGGATGGCCTTATCACCTGAGACTGAGCCTGATGCGAGGAGTTTCGAGTCGTGTGAGAAAGCCACTGACCCAACGCCAAGGGTATGGCCTTTAAGGGTCTGCCGGAGCTGCCACGTCGCCGTATCCCAAATCCGGATGGCCTTATCACCTGAGACTGAGCCTGATGCGAGGAGTTTCGAGTCGTGTGAGAAAGCCACTGACCAAACGCCACGGGTATGGCCTTCAAGGGTCTGCCGGAGCTGCCACGTCGCCGTATCCCAAATCCGGATGGTCTTATCAC
>Ga0247760_1001142_pt1 | contig 26074 bp, 19 predicted proteins | sample UWRJL171409R4_FD_179936 | JGI IMG/M metagenome (GOLD analysis project Ga0247760, IMG submission 179936) | Plant litter microbial communities from Arlington Agricultural Research Station in Wisconsin, United States - UWRJ-L171-409R-4 | ecosystem: Environmental > Terrestrial > Plant litter >... | reverse complement strand
GGTGGGGGGTTATGGAGAGGGGTATGGAGAGGGGAAGGGGGGCGGAAGTCAGAGGGGCGTTGATGTGCATTATGTGCAGAAGGTGTGAGGTGATGCAGTTTGTTGACACCCCCTTAGGTGGGCTAGGTACCTATATAAGTGATATACATACCTGAAACTTAGGTAGTTCGGTGAAAGGTTAAAGGTATAAGCGTCTAATACATACTAGGTTTTTTCCTGATTCGCCATAATATCCTAAACAATTGTAATCGTGCGAGGTGCCACGCCTCTAAACGCACGTTGCTGCATGTCAAGTATAATCCCCGCGCGCGAAGCAATAGCCGCGTAGTTCCTCATATCTCGCACATCGTCCTCCTGGAGAGGCTTGAAGACGAAAACGCCGACCCGACAGAAACATTTCTCGTCCTTAGTGGTGAGGACCGGAAATGACGACGATGGATGCAAGTGTAAATATAAAGAGGGTCCTCGACCTTGGAAGGGCATGAGTTGAGGACGAAAAGAACGTCTAGGAAGGGCTCCATTTCTGACTCCATTGTTGGCACTTTAAAGCAGCACCTAGTTCTGTGATACTAGCTGTCGAAAATAAGTCCCCCCAGTGGGGATTTTGATGGAAAACCCGTTGCATTGTGGGGTGATTGCACTGTGGAGTCACCTTTTCTACAGGATCCAACAAGTTGATTGAGCCATGGTGAATTTCTTTTTCATGTCTTCACAGTGGAAATTATTTCCTCGTAATTAGTAGCTACCCGACTCTGCGTTGTTTGTGCATCCCTGCTGTCTCAGGTGCTGAAGCTGGGGCAGGCGCCAGTATTTTGCTCATGACCTGAATTTCAGTCGCACGGCACTCCTGTCGCCGTCCTGATAATGCCAAGACGAAAGTCGGCCAGTTCCTGCAGCCTGCTTTGGCCAAGGTCGCTTCACTGAAGAGCGACGAACAATTGGTGGTGGTGAGAGTCTTGATATGAGCCAAGGTAAGGCCCGAAAACTCCTTTAAACAAAAGGTTCCTTAGCCCGAAACTCAGACCAGTGTTATCGTTTGCTCCCTCCACGATAACTGATCCATCCCATATCCCGCCTCCATCGTGAGTAACCCAACTCTCTCATAAGCCCGTTCAGACCCAACCACAGGCTTCAGCACCAAGCATGCTCCCCGTGCACGCTCATCCAGCTGCACCAGAAGCACGAGATACTCTCCCTCAAAACAAACCTCAAAATCGAGCTTCCACGGCGTCAAAGTAGCCCCCGTAAAACCAGCCACCGTGTGCTGCGTATGCAGATAAGAAAACAGATACTGCCCACCATCCCTTTCCACTGGCAAAACCCCCATCGGCTTGCCAGGCTCCCACGGCATCGTCGTCACTCCCTCCTGGGAGTCCCATTCACCCTGACCACACTGCAAGCTGAGAGACAACGACTCAGCAACCTGGCTACTACGGACCAAAGGCATCGTGTTCCCTCTCACCACGATCACAGCCGAGATAATTTCTCCAAACCGGTTTTTTTCATTCCGCGGAGTGACATGCACCTCCAAGAGCTTCAACTCGACACTGCTCGTAGACAGCAATTTCGGCGCGTTGTACGAGACTGGTTGATCAGTCACAGCCCAAGACCAACTCGGCGCGCGGTATGGCTCGACGCGAGTAAGATTTCCAATTTGCACCTTCCACAGCAAACCGCGGTGGAAATCCGCACTCCACACACCAGCAAGGTAGATTCCCTCGAGATGGTAATGCAAGCGCTGCGCAAGTCCGGACAAAGCGGGGAGTTTATCCGCGGGAAAAGTCAACTGCCGCTGCGAATATGCTTCAATAAGGGCGTAGTATTGGTCAAAAATTGGTCGTTTCTGCGGCTGGGTAAGGTTATAAAAGAAGAGATCCTCTCGGACAGCCCAGAGTACCTGCGGGTATATCTTAGTCGGCGCGTGGTACCCGCGCTTATTCTCCTCCAAAAGACCGTCGGCGGATTTGAAACCCTCAGGACACCGCCAGAAGAGTTGCTTCTCGCCATAGCAAATGTGCCTTCGGGCGAGAAGAGACTCTTGGAGAGTCCAGCCGCGTTTGCTGAGAGGGCTGTACAGGTCCAGACTGCGGAGGTTTTCTTCGAGATCGAGTTGCCGTTCGAGTCGGACAAAGGGACCGTCTGGGTCGTTTTGGAAGACTTGGATGTATGATGGTTTTGGGTCTAGTTCGGGTGCTGGATTTTGTCTCAGGATGCCGTTGGTGCTGCCTTTGGAGCTCATAGCGGAGAGATTGATCTCGGAATACAGATAGATTCGGCCCATGTTTTTGGACTCGATTTCCCAATCTTCCTTTGAGTCTTGTAGGATGCACAGTGAATCGATCCACAGATACTTCAAGTCAAGTTGGCGCGTGATGGCAATGGCGTCCTTGAAATTTGCTGGTAGGGAGTCAACGGGTAGGCCAGTCGTGAATGATGCGAGGGTCTCGGTTGTGAGAACAGTCTGGATCGGGCCTCCCCAACAGTGGCTGAGCGTCGCGTAGGGGACGTCAACTCCTGACAGTTGTACCACCCGGACTTGGGGGTCTCCTATGGCGCCGACGTCGATGAGTCGTGTAGGGAGCTCAAGCATCTGGCTAGAACGGCACTGAGAGTGACGCATCTTACACTCTCTCAACCATGACTTGGCTAGATTATAGTTTGCCGGGGATCCTAAGTCAGGATCAAGTTGAGAACGTCCAACGCGATAGGTTCCGATGTAGACGGGATCACCTGGGAGCAACTGTTAGTCCAATCCTAACCTGTTATAGGCAAGCGTACTGGGAGGAGTTGTAATAGTCAACGGAATCTCCGGGAGAGTATTAAGCAAATACTCGTCGTTATCGTCGTCAATCTCCATCTGGTATTCCGGTCCGACTTGAATCAAGAGGGTGTCAAAAGTCCCCACGGTCCAAATCGGCACATGGGTACTTCTAACGCCTTGAGGATTGCAACCGAGCGCAATCTTCACATCGGATATCTTAAGCGTCTTCGCTACAGAGTAGGCTGACTTGATATTTCCATGTGCGCTGTCGGAGCTGAGCCATTTCGGTGAGATCCTAATTGCGATGTCGGCGGGCGTTCCCTTGAAAAGATCTACCACTAGTCGACAAAAGTCACACCCGTTATTTGCGGCCTCTTCCAGGTCATTGAAAGACGGATGGTGCGAATAGAATGAGCGTGACGGGAAGTGATGACCGCCGAATTCCTCCCTGGCGAGGTCGACCAGGAGTTTCATCGACATGCTAGAACAGAATTGACAAGGGGAAGCCATGGCTTGTGCTTGTTGCAAACTGAAAGACGTCGGAGAGAAACTACATAGAATGATTTTCCTGCTGGGTGATGGCAATTTGACTGCAATTGCATGTGGTTTCGCAATGTTGCATCTCATCTTATTTCAACTTCGCTCGATCTGCAGGGGTCGTGCTGGATGGGGTATGTTACATCGAGAACTCAGCCGCTGCTTATTTTTAGTATTGACCGAAAGCTTGCAGAAACTGCCTGTAAAGGGTGACATTTTGTTCGAAGTTGGCTCCACGGGGAACTTGTAGGGTTGCACCCATACACCAATAACGTCTTTGGACTTCCCCAAGTTTTGAAGATCTTGCCACACATTGCCGATGCAACAACCGCAATGGTGTTTCATACACAGATTTCCCAATTCGGCACCTTCCGGGTGAAGAAGAGCTCACTATTTGGGTTGACGCTATATGCATCAACCAGAAAGACAGCAAGGAAAAGGAGGTCCAGCTCCCGCTGATGGGGAGCATCTACACCTTTGCCGAGATGGCATATATCTGGTTGTGCATCGGAAATGCAGGCGCCCATCGCGCGATAGATTGGTTCCAAGAAGCCTCAGCAACATTGCCTTCGACCCCTGGCAACCCCTGGCTTCGGGACAGCAAGCGACAGACGGCAGTACGTGCCAACCGTTGAAGTTTCGTGTGGGAGGTGTTCTGCTTTTGCTGCAAAGTTGCCTACTGGAAAATATCACCGTCGACCATTATCGAGACCCATATTGTAGCGTCTCTGCTGGACGTTAGCTAGTTTCAGAGGGCATGAACATTCCAGGAAATCATCCTCGCCTCCAACCCGGTTATCGTCTGCGGACCAAAAGCCATCGACTGGGCTGTGTGGCAAAAGGAGATTCAGCTTGCCTTGCTTCTCAAAGGTGGTGACGATGGGTCGCTACTACAGAAATAGAGGAACCTCAGTGTTTCTTTCTGGCGTGATGTCCCTACCCATCCGTGCGAAGGACCTCTGGCCAAGGCTCACGCCCTGGTTGCGCTGTTCCAGCTTTGGGACAACGGCCCCCATTCAATCCACTAGAACCACAAGGAACTTCGAAACATCTCTACACCCGCTGCCAACGGCGTATATACAGCCGAGAAATATCGAAGAGATGTGTTTGGGTTTCTCCAGCGGCCAAATTATACTAGTGTCTCAGGAACTAGCGCCCCTGAAAGCCCAGGAAGACTCCAAGCCAGTAGCCTCGGCATCATATTCACAATTTTACCCGCTGAAAATCCTCAGAGTTTCTTGTCCCGAAGTTTCTAGGTAATTTTGAAGTCATAAATATGCGATCTGCTGCGGGAATCAGCTCGCGGGTAAAAGAAGCTTGTTTTACTCACGAGATGGCCATATTGGAACCGGGCCACCAGGAACAAACCGCAGGGAAAATATCGTGGTTTTTAACGGCATGTCTACCCCCATGATCACGCGGAGTGGTGCAGAAGGGAATCAAACTGTGGTCGGACCAGCATACGCGCCGGCCTCATCCATGTGACTGAGGCTAATGATAAGAGGAACCGAAGATGGGAGGATATCACTATTGTGTGAATCATTGGATACCAATCAAATAATACTAGGCTCTTGACCATTCCACCCCTTACCCTCTTTATGTAGCTGGTACCAGCTCATCACATAAGGTCAATACTACTTTGTCACGCTCGGCCTTCCCTCACCAATACGGGCAGTTGTTTATGTCACCGAAGTCGACATGCTTGCCATCGACCTTGAAGCAACCGCTTACGCCCCAGTTACTATATCCCCCAGGACCTGCGCGGTCGAAGCTGTCGGTGCTGAAGACGTATATTTCATATCCTTTAGTCCCTACCCGATGTTGCAGCTCATAATGGGCGTGGACTGCGTCCGAGGAGAGTTCATGGCGACTTTTTTGATCGTGGTAGATGAGCACGTTGTAGTGGGGGTTGGCTTCGTGGAGCGAGTGGAGGGTCGATTTGACATAGTCCTCTTCCTCCTTCACATCCTCGTCGGGAACAGCCCTGATGGCGGGGTGGCTTTTGGCGGTAGAATTCATGTTGATGTTGTATGGTTCGGGAAACGCGGTGTCTCTGTTGGCCAGTTCGGTAGGAGGAGTCCTGTCAATCTGGGGGGAGTCGGGCAGAAGTGCAGTTAGCCTTGCCGCGTCATTAGGTTCCCCCGAATCCATCATTGACAGTATTTCTGGCAAGCTGAGTAGCATCACAGCCCTAGGTAACTGTTTGGCCAACCAGTTATCTGGGAGAATTGCTGAGGCCAGTACACCTTGGCTGATCCCCGCGTTGTGCTGGCCCCAAAGTCATGAGGCGATTGATCGAGGATTGTGGCATTGTTTAGGTGAGAATGTATTATTTGCCCTTCCGCGGCGCCAAGCCACGCAATTCTCATTCGTGGGGCTTGCGTTTGCAGCAGCTAGCTCGTTGCCACAAGCCTGTCAGAGGAGGGCAAAGCACCGCAGCTTTAAGACCTGCATACCAAACGCAACATGTGTGCTTTAGGCAACAGCTTGAAACCAAAAGGCTCCGAATATCCCCCCAGGGCAGGACAGCAAAGCAAGATGTTCCCTGTGAATTTATAATGTAGGTGGCGGCATAGTATCGACTTGCGGAACTCAAAGTCTGCAGCCGGCTAGGTTATCTTGAAATTATCTGACAGCTGTGCCCTTTCCCTCAGAGTTAGTAGTCAAGGGGTGTTTCTTGGTGTTACACGCTGTGGAATCGAAGGCTCAACGATGGAAAAAGAGTGTGTTCATTGTTGTTTGAACGTTGGAAGCCCTCGGCTTCCAACGGTGACTCTGAATGCTGCGTACAATGGGGTAATTCCATTCCTTCGTTACTGTAGCCTAGAATAGTCCGCGCAGTAGTCTCAATAGAATTCCAGCGATCGGTCCGATCGCTAGTATGGATTCTGTGACACCTGGGCATCTAATAGGGGGGCACCCCCCACGCAGGGTTAGGGTTTTGTATGATAAAAAAATTTGCTTGTTCTCCCCATGTGAATACGCATCATTCCCAGTGGCTACGATTCTGCCACCGCCCACAAACTCTCGACTTCGCCCAGTGTTAGTTTCTAGCCCCAGTGGGTACCCTGCAGCGGCGCACTGCGCCGAACCCTCTAACGGTTAGCCTTAGATACGGAAACATTGGGGTTTAAAGCTAGGGCCGCCATATATAGCGATGCTGACTTCCAATTCTGGACGCCTCAGCGCCGTACTCTATGATTATAAAGAAATTTCGCTTGCCCCGATTCGTCTCAGAGTACCAGGCTGTTCTTTCAGGGATATTTAGTATCTAGGTAGGTTATCCGCTTCCTACAGTTAAACTTCAACAAAAAGTAAGCTACCAACAGGTTTGCATCCCTTGCAAAAGCTACCTCTTGGTGAGACAAAGGAGTTGTATTAGAAGAGGCAGAATTTGAGAATAGGTAGTTTGAGCTCTTCCGTGCAAAAATGGAGAAAGGATGAAACCGATGCTCCTGATCGCGGGTTCACCCAAGCGGTGAGAGCGCCCGCAGTGCACCCAATTCTTTGCGTAGTTGTCGGGGAAAGAAAGTGTGGCTGCCACAGTGCTCGATCAAAGCGAGCGAGCGTGTCCCTCAACGCCAAGCCAACCCCTGTTCCTGGCCGCCACCTGCAGCCAGGCAACCATTTAGGGGCCTAATGGCTGGCACAGGCCAGAACGTCGACAACATTTCGCATCGAGCCGCAGACATGGAAATTGGACAACGAAACACCAGCCATTGCTAACACATGTTCTTGAGCTCCGCTCGGTCGGCCGCCTGGAAAGTTTTCTCAATTCTCTCCCCTCTTCCCCACCAACATGGCGACCAAGGTCGCTCAAACGAACCTCATGACCGTTCAAGCCCGATGGCGGCCGCTCAGTCAATCAGAAGCTAGGTCCGGGGAGCTTACTCGAGATACAACGCCCAAAAACGGGCTACAGTCAATATCCATACCGAAAACCGGAAACAATCGGGAATGGAAAAGCCCGCCCGCATTCACCACTGTCTTCGGCCCAGATGCCGATAACGCCGCAGTGTACCAAACAGTTGTGGCGCCCGCCATCTCGGACGTCATGCAAGGCGGCACAAGCAACTACTTTGCATACGGCCATTCCGGCAGTGGCAAGACACACACCATCATCGGCTACGACTACGACGACAACAAAAGCCTCGGTCTTTGCTTGGCTGCTGCCCGACAGCTTTTCGAGGCCATCTATCCTCTCAGCGCTGGTAGCACCACGACACAGCTAGGTATAGGCTTCAGTCTCTTCGAACTACGCCGTAAGAAAGCCTACGACCTGCTCAACAACCGCGCCGAGTGCCACATCCGTGAAGGCCCCGATGGCAAGACCCACATCCGCGGAGAAACCGAGACCCTGGAGGGAGGCAAAGTCCGAGTCTGTCCCGTCGTCAAATTACCCTGCTGGTCTTTCGAATCCCTGAAACAACAGCTCATCAAAGCTCTTGGTCATCGGGCCGTTGGCTCCTCTAGTATTCACGACCAAAGCTCGAGGACACATGCTGTCCTAGAGTTCGAAATCATCAACCAGGAGCTTGTTGACGCACGCCAAGCAGTCATCGAGCGCCAGTCCGAACTTGTTCCTGTCGGCAAACGCGCAACCGACATCAGCATCGAGGAGCAAACCAAGGGCTACATCCAGACGCGCGAGGCCAAGTGGGCGCCCAATCCTGATTATCAGATTAACCAGGAGCGCATTGACGTAGCAGAAGCCGAGAAGGCTCTGTTCGAAGCTCGCGTTACCGCCGCTGAAGAAGAAGTCGACCAAATTCTCATGTCAAGCCCCTTCCCATGTCTCGGCGGGAAGATGGTATTCGTCGATCTTGCCGGCGCAGAATATCATCAGGAAAAGGGCGTGCAGTTGTCGGTCCCTAAGCAAACTCCACAAGAGCGTCAAGAGGGACAGCAGATTAACACGGATTTGCTTGCGTTGAAGGAGGTGATCAGGGCTTGGTCCGAGAATCGGCCGAGGATTCCGTTCCGAAACTCGGCGTTGACCATGGTGTTGCGTGAGAACTTTTTGAGTGGTGGGAAGACGAAATCTGCCATGATTGTCACGGTTTCGCCTGCGAAGGAGCAGTACGCTGCCACGTTGAATTCGCTCAAGTATGGGAGTTTGGTTGGGGCTGCGAGTACCTGAGAGGGGCTTGACGCTGGAGTAGGAAGTGAAATGGAAGACTTCTGCTTGGTGTTGTATTGGAAACAAAGTACTTAAGCTACTGGCAAGGCCCTGCCACTATCTAGAGAATGAGAAGAATGACATTTGTTTTCTCATCCCGTTTCCCCGCCAACCTTGACCACGACCTATCCCGAACCTCTAATTTCCAATGTCAAAGTCTGGTCGAGGCCTTAGACACAGCGGCAGATAGTACTGCAGAACAGGTCGGGAGCCTGCTCGCCGCAGACCACCTAGCCGAGGAAGTCGCAGGTGTTGCAGCCGTAGGTCGAGCCGGTGCAGCAGGAAGTGAAGGTTCCGCAGTCAACGCGAGTAGAGTGCCCTGGGCAACAGCAGTGCCAGTAAGGGCGAGGATAGAGATGGTGATGTAGTTCTAATGGGTGTCCAAGTTAGCATTGACTCTCTCAGAAGCGTTGGCACCCTTGGAAACGGTGGAATTGATGGGGTTGCAAGTGATTTGATTGTATTGCTTGTGTGAATCTGCTCTGTCCCCTCTGGTTCTGGCTTGCAGCCAGAACCACACAAGCAATTCGATCACGCAGTTGCAACCCCATCAACCCCACGATTTCCAAGAGTGCAGTGCTTCCTGACATGGACCTATCTGTAGGTTTCGCGCTTCGTCACTATAGCGGCTGAGGCTCACTGGCGGCAGGCACCCAGCCAGCTCCGCTGGCTAGATGGCCTAGGCTTCTGGACTCCTTTTTTTCGACACATATGCTGAGAGGTCTCTGAATGCCAATCTAAAAGATAATGGTAGATGCTTTATTTAAAGCAGTTCTGATAATCTTCCCTGAATGCCTAAAATAGCCCCTCTAATGTAGAGCCCGTGGCCAATCTTTGTCAGAGGCCCCTTCTATGCGTTCCAGATCTCCAAGCAGCCCTGAGACGCACCTCAATGGAAGATGAATGGCACCAACCAAGGGTGGGGTTCGAGCCAATGATCTCTTGATGGGCTTTGTCAACAGCCAATCACCACCGTGTTACGGTTTGGTTTTCTCCCCAATCAAACGGAGACCCCACCTTCCCCTCCCCAAGTCACTAGCACCTCCTCCATATCTTTCCTAACGGCTCATCATGTTGGATCACTTGCAACCTAAAATCTCGCAACCGATTGCGCTCTGAAACTTTTGACACACGCATCTCGCCATGCCGAAGCACGACTGGGAGAAGTTCCGCGCCGACATCGAGCAGCTCTACGTCGGTGAGGAGAAGGCTCTCGCGGAAGTAGTCGAGATTCTTGCGAGAAGAGGTTTCAAAGCAAGGTGAGCTCTCCACTTTTTTGCTAATGTCTGTGTGCGAAGAACTCCTTCTAAGTATGCAACAGCAAGTCCTCGTTCGAGAAAAAACTGCGACAATGGGGCCTGACCAAGTACCACATGGGTCAGCGCAAGTGGTGCGCCGTAGACCGCATCATTGAGAAGCGTAGGCGATTTGGTAAAGGGAGTGAGGTCTACGTCCAAGGCGTTATGGTCTCGCCGGACAAGGTCCGGAGAGAAATATCTCGCCATGTTGCCTTGACGCTACGGTCCAAGTTCGTGATGGGTTTAGGTACGATGTGAAAGCCTATGATTTGACGACTGTGCGTCGCTAACCTGTTGGATCCAGCTTCAACTTCTCCGGAGCCTCCTGACGGAGTCGTCATTTGTAGTCCCGTCCCTTTGCGCGACGATGTTTTCTGGGGTGGTAGTAGCCCTTGGTTTCAGTTTCTAGCGTCTTTGCATAGGTCTGGTGCCCAAGGTATGCACAAAATTGCACCCGGTGTTCTCTCATCAGCAGTAGTACTCAGACCATGAGTTGCAGGCTCCATGATGGTGACCCGGAAAAAAGCAGGTGACGACATCTTTGGTCCATTCGAAATTCTCGACACATGGCCCTTTTTGGGCCTTTTCGGGACCGTCAAACCTTACCAATACGACAAGTCCAAGCGCAAAGAAGCACTTCTGCAGTCCCAGAACACCCGCTGGGTGACCGAAGCCCTGTGCCGGACCATGCCGGAGGAGTATCCAGGCCAACACAACCTGGAGGCTCAGAATATCACCAGCAACTGGAACTCCCAGACGGGGTTGATGGTACGACTCTTCCTCCTGTCCAACAACTTTTCGCTCTCAGACGAATCCTTCCGCAGCGAACTCCACGATATGCAGGTCTCGGCCGTGGTGGAGCAAATCACCTCCACCGGCTCCGAAAGTTTGGACACGTTTCTTTCCACCCAGGGCTTCGTGAGCGAAGGCATCAAGGCTGAGATCTTTTCATGGGCTCTTCGGCACGGCCGCGATGACATAGTGCGTCTCCTTCTGCGTCTCGGCTGCGACCCCGACCCAGACCTCACCTACGCTTCCCAATTCCACGCCCAGTCGCTCCAAGTTGCGGCTTTTATAAGAGACAAGCGGGCTTCAGTGAAGATGATTCAATTGCTTCTTGAGTACGGCGCGAAGGTCGACAACTCCCTGGTCCAATCCGCTCTCAATATCGCCACCGCCACGGATAATCAAGAGGCTGTTGATATCTTAGTCGGAGCCGGCGCTTGCCTACAGCTACCTTCCCTAGCAGCTGCCATTCGGGCAGGGAATGACGACCTAGTGCGACGAGTCCTAGATACCGGTGTCGACATTAACGAGAAGATCCCACTAGCACCGTTTTTATGGGGCATCGACGAATGGGCAGCTCTTCCGCATGCAGCACACCGGGGTCATACACACATCGTTAAGACCCTCGTTGAGAGGGGTGCGGATGTCGATGCGGTGTATGAGTGGTCGGAGTATAGGGGCGTTGGGTACGGCTCAACGCTTAAGACCACGGCACTTGGGATTGCTGTTGCGGCGGAGCAGGTTGAGACTGTGAGATTTCTTGCTATGGCCACCAGAGAGAAAATGGAGGCGGTGGCAGAAGGGGTTTATGGTTGCCCTTTAGCGATTGCAGCCCTCACGGGAAACAGCGAGATCATCAGGATGTTGCTCGACGCTGGGGCTGATGTTTCCCACGCCTATGAGATTCCAGAGGAGCTTGGATTCAGAATGGGGCGCGATAAGTGTGGATGGCCTTTTTCACAGACTCTACTAGACCTTCTGATCAAGAATCTGAAGGGAGACGAAGCGCAACTCGTGGAGCTTTGTGAGAGATTGTTACGTGGGGGCGCCCGCACTGATAGGGCACTGGTAACAGCGACCATGGAGGAGGAGACCGAGGTTGTTAGGCTGCTCCTTCGCCACGGAGCGTCGTTGGATATACCACCAGAGACCATGCACGGCTCGAGCGCATTCGGCCTTGCCATCGAGATGGGGAACCTCACTCTCGCTCGAATGCTGCACGAAGCCGGGGCGACCGAGACCGGAAACCTCCATAACATCAAAGGCAGAGATATGGCTGAATTTCTGCATAGCCTGGGGTTACTAGACGTGACTCTGCGCAAATACGGCTGGATGATTCTGAATAAGGCCATCGAGGGAGGGGAGGAATCGCAATGGCTTGTTGACCGTATTTTGGATGAGGTGGACTTCACGGGCGAGTACGGCTGCACCCTAGCTACAGCGGTGAAGCACACGCTTGACATTGACTTGATCCAAACAATGATCAACCGCGGCGCCGCTTGGACGATCTGGAATCTCTTTGAGGCCATCGAGGCGGCCATCAAAGCAGACTCCTCCGACATTATGTGCCTGTTGCTTGCCGAGTGGAAGAGGGTTGAGACAAAAAACTCAGTTGGTCCGGATGAACTCATCGTCCTCATCCTCGATTCGGCAGCTAGTCACGGCACTATTCGGATCCTCGGCATCATCCTGGCCGCCTTCGACTGGCCGCCCGAGCGCCTTGGCGTGGCCCTCAACCTCTGCATCTCTGACGGCAACTACCGTATCATGCAGACTCTCTTAGATGCAGGCGCATCACTGAAAGGCAATCCCTGGAGTGGATCCCCCCTAGACGCGGCTATCTGCAAAGAACAAATGTGGCTCGTCAAGATTCTCCTCGAGGCTGGGGCAGACGTCCAAGATCATGAAGCTCTGTTATCGGCAGTTAGCCACGGCAACATGGGCTTGGTCGAGCTGCTTCTATCTGAAGGTGCAAATCCCAACGGCTCACCTCCCCCGCTTAGCGGAATGTTGACGGCCCTCCAGCTCGCCTCTTCCCTAGGATTTTTGGGCATAGCGCGGACGCTCATCGACGCCGGAGCTGACATCAATGCGCCAGGGCGGGTGGGCGACGATCCATCTTATCAGACCCATGGTCTGGAGCAAACAGCACTGACCCTTGCCGCGCTTGAAGGCCGCCTCGAAACGTTGCACCTCTTGTTGAGCAGAGGAGCTGCAGTCCACGGAGCTGCTAGGGAACAATATGTTGACGCCGTCCGAGCTGCGAAGTTGAACTGCCATGGAGCGGCAGCTGGCCTTCTCAAGTCGTACGGTGGCTGGACCGAGGATGATGAGCGGGAATGTGCATCGAAGCATGCAGCGGCTATCGCGGCTACGAAGGCCCATTACGAGAAAGTTCGCTCAGGTCGGGACTCTTGGGATGTGCTGCCCGACGGTATGGTGACGATTGATTCGACTCTTCAGGATTGCAATTTGGAGAGTGAAAGGGACACAGGGGGTACCGAAATGCACAGCGAGTTTAGTGATTTCTTCTTCGAAGAGTTGGCTCGGTTTCAAGGGTATTATTCTATGGATGGTGACGGCTGGTTCGGCAGCTTCTAGTTCACTGTTGGATGGAGCGTCTAAATCATCACAAACCAAAACACCCCGCCTCACACCTAAACCTCAGACACACACGCTCGCGGCATTAATACTTCATACCTGCCATATGCATGATCCTCCAAACGACCAGCTTGTTCAACTCAGACTTCCGGCTACCTCGCCGAACACCGCGTCTACGGCGCATCCGAGGCAACCATGATTGTGGTCTCGCTGCTGCTCCAGATTTCCATCACGTGCATTTCTGGGCGTCTCAATTCCATCCACACAACGACGCTCCGCTGGGCGCTCTGGCGCGAGGGCCGTATCCGCTGCCCTGCCTACCGCCATGACGAAGTGAGCTGCAAAGAGAGCATTAGTAAGAGCAATAGCTACCGTGGTGGAGGTGAGAGTGGTAGTAGGCAGGGTAATGGTGTTTCAGGATTGGCTCAAGCGCGTATCGTGTGATATTCTCAACAAGGCTGACTATACACTAGCTTTTAGGACGTATCTAACGTACCCACTAGCCTGAGATGACGGTTAACAGTATCCTTTCCGACGGCTAGTTGCTGAGGGACTCCTGGTGCTAATGGAATAGCATCTGACTGTGCTATAGAGACAGTTCCCAGGGAACGTTGAGGTGGTATGGAGGCCATGCTGGGTGCTGCCCATGGTGCGCCTAGCGAGATTTTTCCACCCGTTGGGGAGGGCTGGCAGTGATGACGGCGGCACGGAAAAAGACAGACTCGAGACACAGATAGCGGGTTACGCGGACACCTTTTCAGACAGGCCTCCGGCGTTCTTCCTACAGTTGCTGGGCACCCGTCGGGGCGGACAGGATGTCCTGCAGACGCTGGTGGGTTATGTCTGCACGGGACGGGGCCTTGAGGAAGGAATCCTCTTTTTTCATCCAGTCGGCAGCGTGAGCTGAGGTGGTGTCGAGCCACTAGGCCGCTGCTCGAAGACCATCTGCAACATTATCCAGTATGACTTCTTTTTCCAGGAAATGTAAGCACAGCTACTGTGACCATCCTTCCCTCGCATCTCACGGATGTGCCAGTTAGTAAAAGGCGGAGGCTTGGGAAAATTTGTTACGTCGATCGTAGTTTAATGTAGTGAAAGCGTTAATAATAGTCCGATCAGATGCCACGGATCTGTGCACTTAAGAGTGCCATTGCCGTTTCTAGTTTTGAGCTAGGGTGACCTAGAGCTAATTTTTTTTGGGCTCAAGTGATCCTAAAATGCGGAGACCTAAGAGCCCATTTCTGTGCCTAGCTAGAGGCACCTTCTTAGGAACTTCAGGGAAGTCTAAAGACCGAGTTAGGAGGGGGACTGACTTTTGCAGAATACGATATAATGAACAACTGGATCAAAATAATATTCAATCTAGTCCTCGCCTCTCTTCTTCCCTGTTTCTCTCCCTTTGTCACTTCATCCCTAGGATATGATCCTCTCCTTTTCATGGCTGTATATCGCAGCGGGGGGTGCTTCACTGCGTGCTCCTAAGAAGCTTGATGGCATCCTTATATCCGCGCGCTTCGGCTCTGCTCACTGGTAGCCTGCCATATTTATCCCTTGCATTCTTATCAGCCCCTCTGGAAAGCGGAATATTTATCACCCACCCCGATGTGGCCAATTGTGTAGAAGAGCGTTATCCGGCCATCAGGGTCCTTGGCCTAGATTTTTGCGCCCCTGTTAAGGAGGAGCCCAACTAGCTCTTTCTCATCAGCTTCAGCCGCCAACGAGAGGACTGTCCGACGACTTACTCCCGTGTACTCCAAATCAATGTCAACCTCGGCCAGCCGCGCTACCAGACTCCATTGGCCATTCATCGTGGCGTACTCGAGCGGCTTGCTATTCTCCAAGTTGACTTCTGGAGCAGCATCTTCACAATCCGGACGAAGCCCTTCTCTGCCGCCCAAGATAAGGCTGTCCGACCATTACGATCCACCGCATCTGACTCAGCACCCCTCTTCCAACGCCCAAAGGAGTATTTCTCCGCCTTGGTGACTCGAATCCAGCTTCACGCCGTTTGGAGCAAAATCCTCAATATTTTCTCCCTCTCTATTCCCATTTCGAAAGCCGTCGATAGTGTAGCTCGCCCCTCTTTGTCCTTGGCCCGCGTGCCAGCACCCCTATCAATAAGGAGTTTCATGTGGAACAATATGGACGTAGTCGCTGTTACTAAATGCTAGTATCAGTGGATTCACTTTTGCAGTGTTTTGGTGCAGCGGTCTAGTTCGACATTTCACGACAGCGCCGCGGTCGCGGGCTGCTGCAGACAATAGTGCCGTCCGATCACCATGAATCAAGGAGTAGTCCTACTATGGCTTCATGACCCTCTCGTGCCGCCCACCCCAGAGTTTAGCCACTGATCTCAGACTTGAGTATAACGCCACATTCGAGCGGCAGCCTGACAACTGATTCATGTCGGCGCCGGGCAGCTATATCTAGGGTGTTGTTTCCTTCGCGGTCTTTTGAGCGTATGTTAGCGCCTTTGTCAACGGGAAGTCTGACAACTGTCTCGCTCCCGCAGTTTGCAGCCCAAGACAGAGGTGTCAGACCCTGCTCATCCTGGACCTCGAGGTCAACGTTTCTTGCCAGCAGATGCTTCACCACTGTCGCGTGTCCATTCTTTGCGGCCGCCAACAGCGGCGTCTGATGGCTATTATCTCTGGTTTCTGGATCAGCGCCGACCTGAAGCAGAACGCCCACCATAGACGCATAAACCTTTTCGGCAGCCCACAGCAGCGGTGTCTGACCGCCGCTATCTTTGATCTCGAAACCAGCGCCTTTTTCGAGGAGCAGCTCCTGGACTACTTTCGTGGACCCCCCAGCCTGCTCTTCCTGAGCTTTGTCCAATTCGCGGAGGCACAAGGGTCCCTTGCTGATCCGGAAAAATGAACATAAGGGCAGGAGAGCGCATTCAGGAATAAAGGAGAACCCCTTCTACTGGAGCCTTAGTATCTACCTATTTACTTTCGTACCTATGTAGTCCCTGCGTTACAACCCCGGAGAGACAAGACGGCCCAATGAACTCAGGGGCACAAACTGACTGCCAAAAACAAGAAGTGGCCCAGGAATGACAAGAACTCAAGATCAACGTCAATTGAGAGTCAATCAACCTGCAATGCGGCTCAAGACACCGGATTTCGGCATCTAAAAGACGAGTAAAACTGTGCCAAGGCAGTGCCCCCTAGTCGTTCTTGGTAGCTGCTGGGCATGAAACGATTCTTATTTCCCCCGTGCCATCTTTAGACTGCCGAGCCAAAATCATTGGGCGGCCCAAGAAACACGCGAGTTAGATTCCGTGCCCACCATCCATGCAACCCAAACGTTCCCCCTGATGTGGCTTCGGGATGGGTGTCCAATTCGCCCACGGCAGGGCTGGCCGTTATTGAATTTCAGGGAGGGGTTGCATCGCCCACAGTCACACATGCAGTGTAATATGCGACGTTCAGCTCGTCGCGCAACTCATAATCACCTGCGAGCGCGTTTCGCGCTCGGATTGACTTCACCCCGCCAGGCCAAAATATTTCAACCGTAACGTCGACGCTCACCAGCTTGCATTCTGTTGCTTCCTGACGACTCCCTCTTGCAAGCAGCGCGATCCCCGACATCCAACCAACAGCGACAATGCCGCCCTTACGGCTCCTCAGCCACAAAGATGGCAACTTCTTTGTCTTCCACCCCACCACCGACCTCTCGTACGACATCATTTCCTACACCTGGACCGACTCCGTCCGCCGTGACAATGCCGAACCCGCGCCCGCACCGCCCGACTGCAGACCCCCCAAGCTGCCCCCTCTCACCCCCAACCAAATCGCCATCGAAGGCGTCAGTTGGCCCATCTCCATCTCCAAGGCGAAGTTGTCCGAGATCAAGGCATTCATGCTGCACGCGAAAATCACCTACCTCTGGGCCGACTGCGTCTGCATCAACCAGGCCGACGACGTCGAAATGACGGGCGAGCTCGAGAACATGTACTACTACTACACGCAGGCCGCGCGATGTCACATCCTGCTGGATATGGAAGAGACGTGGGATCCGCATGGCATAGTGGATGATTTACGGTTCGTGGATCACATCATGAGCCGCATGGGAGGTGCGGCTGTTGCTGCGGGCGCGGGGCTGGGAGTGGAGATGTTTGGACGGATGAAGACATGGGGAGACAAGGGATGGGAGTTTGGGGTTGATAAGGGGGTTGTCCGAGCGGCGGGGTTTGAGCCCGGGGTGGTGAATTGCTATGCGACGAGCGTAAAGAGGGTGCAGGGGTTGTTTGAGCATTTGTACTTCACGAGGGTGTGGACTTTCCAGGAGATGCTGCTGGGGAAGAACGTGTTGATGTGGACGATGAACGGGGATGAGGTGTCGCGTATCGGGGAGCTAGACACGTGGATGGATCTGGCGTCCGATGCGGCGGATAAGGCAGTGAAGCTGCATGACTGGATTTCTGAGTGCCGGGTGGTGAAGTCGAGCGCGGTGTTTGCGATACTGGGGCTGATCATGGAGGATATTCTGGTTCTGGCAAGCTTGCGGATCCAGGTCAGGGGGATTACCTCGGCGAGGACGGATATCATCAGCGGCGGGCCGAGGTGGTGGTACGACAACCACATGGGAGTGGCGAACGTGTTTTCGGCGATCTCTTTCCGCGAGCGCGAGGCGTCGGTCGAGCACGACACCTTCCGGGGACTGCTCGGCGTGTTCCACGGGCTGTTCACACCCGAGGAGATGCGCAGGGACCTGACAGGGAAGGACATGAACGCCATGTCGTTTGCATTCTTCAAGCAGCTGTCCATCAAAACGGAGCGCGCATGGACTCGGTTGGTGACGAGCAGCGGGGAGCGAGGCTCCTGGGACTGGATTCCTGTGGTGGCGAACCACGACCGGCCGCTGACGACGGATGTCTTTTCCGGTGTCGTTCACCTAGGACGACTCAAGCCGGATGGCTTCGCCAAAGTTGAGGCCACAACGGGCATCCTGGGGACGCCGAAGCGATACGCGACACTCACGCTCCGGAAGGAAACTTCCAAGCCACGGGGAATGCGCTTCACCTTCGTGGGGTGCAACTGCGGAAAGAAGGTCAAATCAGGCATGTTCAGCAAAGAACCCATCCCGACCAACGACCAGTGCGTGAAGGTGGCCAGGGACGAAACAGGCAGGACGTTGGTGCATTGCGCGACCATCTTGGGGTCAATCCTGGACCCTGGCGGCGACATGGTGGAGTTCAAGCGCCGGCTACTGAAGAAGCTGGAGCCCTGGTGGACTGTCAGCGACCGCAACGCCAAACCCTCCGAGTGGTACGACCGGTGCGTGAGCGGAACGGGGTGGGCAAGCCCCGAGCGGTCCAAATTTCGCGTGCATAACCGGTCGATGGACGTCCACATGGAAGACATTTTCGGGTGCGGCTCCCGGTTGTACAACGAGACAACGAATATGATCACCTGCGAGCTGACCATCGACCAATGCGGCTGCAAGATCACCGGGCCGTTCTCGCTCATGATGGAAGCCATCACTGCGGTCGATGGCGGTGTTCTCGGCGGTGAGATTGCTGCGTCGGACGACGACGGAAGGATCGTGTTGCGAGACGGGCTGGGCTTGGCGCAGGTAGGCGACATCGACAAAACATTCCACCTAGTTGCTTTCCAGGGAGAAGTGGGTTCATACAAGGCCTACGCCTCTCGCTGTCGGAGCACGAAGCAGAACCATCCAGTCCCGGACAAGGTGGACGCGAAGACGGGGCGAGAGCCATGGCCGAGGGCGAGGGCGCTGGTGCAGGCCGACTTTCGGCACGAGTTTACCGACATGGCGAGGGACTACGGCTACATTGAGACGGGTGCTGGCAACTTGCTCATATGCAGGAATCATCTGATCGATAAATACCGGGTCGTGGGCGTCTGCATTGACGGGCCGGCGGCGACGGATGTTAAGAAGCGCGAGAGTCATGGGGTGACTCTGCGATGAGCCTGAAGACACGGCGAGGGCGCTTCGGGTTTTGCCGGGAAATCTTGTTTCCTGTGTGGGGTTATTGCAGCTGATAAGGACAGAATAATTGATATCGACTGTTTCTGTTTGCAAAGGAAAGCGCCACCTCAAAGGGTGAAGAACGCGTCTCCACACCGTGCTGAGGGCCTGATCTTCTCAACCTCGGCGAGGTAGAACCTTGCCAAGGAATGGGCTCTTGGCACACAGAAATTGAATTGATCGGCCCCCTGCTGGGTCGCTTTCCCCTTTTAGGCACCAATTCTGGCCTGTTCGAGCGGGTCTGACTCCCACGGCCCATTGCACAACTTTGTGCAGCTTTCCCCCCCTTGTTGGCCAGGTACCAAGCTAATGCAAGCGGCGATCATGCCCCCATACGGCAATTAGTGGGTTGTAGAGCTCTCTTTTCTGCCGTTCTCTTCCTCTTTTTCGAAACTGTCGAAAAAGACGTTTCTGAACCTCGCCGAGGTTCTACCTATTTGGTAAGGCTGTAAAACTGGCACTAAACTGGTAAGGCTGTGCGGCTCTGTCCACTTGATAGGGGTTCGGATATGTCTGGTGGGGGAAAATCGTCAATTTGGCTGTTGATATCGAAGGTTAATCCTATTACCAGTCAGCGCTAACCCGTTATAATGGATCCAGACATATTATACTAGTAATCAGTGGCTGTTGGGTTTGGGGTAGTTGCCGCCCTACTTACTGCGCGGCGTGCTAGAAAGAAGAGGGTGTGGAGAAACCGGTACTGGATTAATTTGTGAGATTCTAGCCTTGAAGCCGACGATTCTGGGCACTGCTGTGAGGTTTATCACAGTCCCCTTAACGCGCGTAAGGCGGTTAGAGAGCTGTTAAATAGCTTTGAGTAGTAATTCTGGGAGCTGTTTCGGATAGATAAGCTAAGCTTTCATAACCTGGTTTGCTGGCTTAAAGTAAATGCTGGCCTTAAAGGAACGTGGTACTAATCTGCTGAATAAAAAGTAATGATATTCCTATATATTATGGGTTAAAACGTAACGTAATGAGTGACAGCCTATAAATTCCAGGTTACTTAAAGTTTAGTATTGCGAATGGTAAAGATACTCTTATTTATATTTATATTGCTTTACATTACGTTTGTACACCTTTTAGAAGATAATTAGATGGATCCTGATATTGAACTGGATTTAAGAACGAATGCCTTTAATGGCTATATCGGTACGATTAACGGAACGTATATCCTGGCGTTTGTGCCTGTTGATAAGTAACGCTATTAGAGAGATTATAACGGTAATATCAGTTAAAATGTCTTTACGGTAGTGAAACGCGATCTGTCGTTTACTTACATTCTGGCTAGTGTAGAGGGTTCCTTTAACGACGCTTAATTAACTGCTTAAGCCTTTAATTGATAGTTTTAAGTGCTGTTAAACTGTTATTACCTTACTGATACTGGATTTTGTGCTGAGAGAGGGATTGCTATTTTATATAGTAGCGTTTGGTACTATCTTTAAGATTAAGAAGATACTATATAACTGCCGTAAACGCTAAAAGAGCTGTATAACCTTTACTATGTTAGACTTTGTAACGCTGTTAAGCGAGCTTTTAGCCTTTTAAAGAGGAAATAAAAGGTAATTTGTAAGAGTTTACTTAAATACGATATTAGTGTATAAGTTGATATAGTATACGTGGTGATTAAGCTTTACAATTTCGTTCTTATAAGGAAGGGTGTAAATGAGCTTACATGATAAGAACGTGTAATAATAGCTGCGGCATGTAATTAAGCGACTAGATTAGTTGGAAATTACTACTTTAATTTTATTTAAATATAAGCTGTAAAAGTAATATAAGTATAGTATAAAAGATATATTACGCGTGGAGGCTGTAAAAGAGGAAGGTAGTAAAGGTAATAATATTACTGGTCTGTTAGCGGTAATAGCTTTAATGTTAATATTAGTAGGGTAAATAGTGGGGTAATTTTAAAGGGTGTGTGACCTTTAAAAAATTACAGTAAATAATTAATTTGAAGAGGCTAAGAGTGAAGATTTTATATTATTTTAGCCATTTTAAGGTAATTACTTTACAATCTAACCTTCCATCTATTAATTAATTTCTTCTTCGTTACCTCCCCCACCTTATTCTATATACTTACTAATAGAGGGTTTTTCTCTATATATATTATATAATTAACTAGCTTATTGCTGTTAAAAGCCTTTTTGAATAACCTTTTTAAGTTAATTACTGCAGTTCCTAAGTCTACTAAGCCTGCCACCTTTAAAGCCGTAAACTGCTTAGCTACTGTATATAAGGCGCTAGTAATTTAAGTATCTTTAAACTTTTTTATCCTTTTTTACTTGGTAGTTATAGGAATAGGAGGCTCTATAATAATAGCTAACGTAGTGTTTCTCACTACCTCTGCTGCTGTGGTAGCTGGGGTGTGCTGTAATTTTATTAGGGTATGGGGAGTTAAGGGTGGAAGATCTAGGTCTGTATCTTTTTAAAGTTGTTATGCGGCTGTAACTTTCTTAGCCCTTGATATCGCTGACGATAATGTATACTGATTATCCTTTATAGGCCTAGATTATAAGGCTTTTAGATTATCCTTATTGCTGGAAGTCTCTGTATTATAAAGCTTAGTAACATTACGATTAGAATCTTTATCTTTAGCTTCCTTATTAACTTTATAGATAAATATACTAGTACCGCTCTTATGTTAAAACACATCTTGATACACTTTAACGTTACTTAGAGGAATATTTCGAAGTTATTTTACACTCTTTAACTTAATAGAGTATTGTCTGATGAAGGTATTTTATTGCTCCTCTGTTAGTAGTGGGATACTAGTCTTAGGGTTTAGAGGCCCCTTCTTAGATTTATTAACGCACTGCTGATATTGTTAATATTGGATTCTTTCACCGTTATACTTTGTAGAGATCGATTCCTCCTTCTAATCCATTATTGGCCACGCCTTCTTACACTTCTCGAGAATGTATTACCAGGTAGGGCGATAATCCTTCTTTTTTCCACTTGTAAATAAGCCGGTAACCTTACACTCCTGGAATTAAAGTATCACTTGCGTGGTATTATTACCAGGAAAGCGGACTGGTTGCAGCTTTGCCGGCGCTAGCGCCCCCGTAATAGCAGTCGCCTTCTTCTTCTTTGCTACAGTTTCTTTCGCTGAGGAGGCCCTTTTGCGGTTTGACGGCTTGTTGGCAGTATTGGCAGTGGCTAACGGGGCTAGCGGTGGCTTATCACGGCGATTGATTAATATGGCGGCTCCAGGGCTAGGAAACTGGGCGGATTCATCGTTGAAATTGAAAGGGTCTCCTTGCGTGCGAAACGGAGCGTCGGTGAGCCAATCGGTGGCAGAATCTGGGGCTCCGGGGCGGTGAGGCGGATCAATTGGTGGCTTGAGAGGCTGATCCGCAGGTATAATAGGGTCTTCGACGTCTTCGGGGGATGCCATTTTCGTCGTTTTGGCTGGTCGATTTACAACTCCTACATCCAACGGCGACAGTGGGGTCGCGAACACAACAGGGCGGTCTGCCAACCAACAAAGGCGGTGAGTGGCCGACTGCTTATTAATTGGCAGTCTACGCTGTTTTTGGCTTAGATGGAAGGATTTTAGCTAACAGGGGCCTTCATGGAGTACATTGCGGTTGAATCCACAAAATTACAGGGGGCCAGAAGTCCTTTCCTTGGCAAGGTTCTACCTCGCCGAGGTTGAGAAGATCAGGCCCTGAACACGAAGACCAGGGCGCCACCTGCCCGCAGCGCTGCGCAGCACCAGCCGCAAATCTGTTTGTATTCCAGCGGCTTCAATCACCAAACACCTCGCCTTTTTTGTCTGCTCCGAGTCAATCGCCCCTCAAAAGGGAAAAGACACTCGGCACGCCCGCATTTGCGCGCCAGCGCGACCAGAATAGCAGCTGCTTATGGGCATTGCGAGTTCTCCAGGTGTTTTTCGTTGCGCATCGACGCAGTGAATGCTTCCCGTGTGTCAGGCCCGGAACTCGGCACTTGTGCAGACCGGGTCGGTGCGCTCCGCAAACCAAGGACAAGGTCGCAGTGCCATCCCTTCTGGGAACGCCGCATTTGAGCCCTGATGATTCGGCCACGCGGCTTGGCAGAGCTCAGCGCGCTGAACAGGGGTAGGAACGCAACCTGGAGTGCCGAAGTGCCGAAGTCAGTCATCGACGGCTATGGCAACATGTCAACAAACAACTAAGGAAATGGTGCAGGTGAGCTAAAGTGGTTCTACCTAGTGCTGCTGCTCCCCGTTTCCCCCCCTTTTTTCAATTCATTGGAACCTAAAAGTCCAGGAGGCCGACCAACTTCCAGAACCGCAAAGCTGCAGACCATAGGCGGAAAAACCGGCAGATGCCGCGGAAACAAGGCATTATCGGCGCGGCATAAACAATAAATCCCCGTGGCTTTCTCAGCTTGCCGCCACCCTCAAAAGCAAAAGGTCCAGATCGAGCAACAAGCCTCGAGCGCTTAGCTAGGCACCGGATTTTGGGTAGCTATGTGGGCTAGTGGCGCTGCGTCAGGGGCAACCCACGCCGTCGATCAGGCGAGACCATCAGCCGCAGATATGTCGCCGACCCCCGCGGATTCGCACCAATAGCGCGCGTCTCTGCCAGCCCTATATGCAAATGTGCGACAACTATTGACGTTGGCAATTACCACTGCGTTTTTGGGCGCTGCCATCAGACACGGTCTAGGCTCTGCGCTCCTAGAAAGGGGGAGCGCAGCAGTTGAGCCTCAATGTTCGGCGCGATAAAGGGGCATAGGACAAAACACACGCCCGGCCTCTGCAAAGCAGTTCCCACCTCCCAAGTCCTCGTTCGTTCGTTCGTTCGCTCGGCCAGTCAGTCGTTCGTGCACTCTTGGGGGCAGAGTTCTCACTCGTTTAGCACTCTGAGCCCGGGATTCCACGCAGCCGATCATGAAGTCGCTCTTTTCATTGTGCCATTTCTTGGCCATCGCATCGCTCATCCAGTCATGCATCGCCGGCCACTTCGCAATTGTGGGGGCCAGAACAGCCAAGTCCGGCATCTCAAGCGGCCCCAACCTCACCCCAAGGTCGCCAACGGTGAAGGCCAGAACCGAGGAGTTCGGCTTCTCGAGCGACTACAACTTTACAGTCGGAGTCCCGTCTAATCTGTCATGGTACGGTGCGCAAGGGCCGACATTTATCAACCTGTTTGGACTGAGTGCTACAAACGATGTAACATACCTCATGGCCATTACCGGTAGGGTTAGCGTTTTGTGCCGTCGGTGAACACAATCAGCTCACCCGCTCGACGTTAGTATCCTTGACGAACACCTCATTCTACATTTGGACCCCGGACCCTTCCATTCCGCCTTTTGACCACTACATATTTACCATCACCGATACCTATTCCCCGATAGAATCTCCCCCTTTCAACATCAGCGGTGTCGGAGGCCCAAGCACTACGGTACGTGAGCTTTCCTGTCCCATGCCAATGCTGAAGCCCTGCGCATTCTAACTTCAAGTTTGCTTATCCCCATAATAGGCCCCTCCTCCCACCGCCACCGTGTACGCGACGTCCACGCTCTCTACGTTGACTTATACCGTTACTAGCAGCACGCCTACGTCTGTTGTTCATTTCACCAATGAACCGTGGAATTTCACCGTCGGGGAGCCCACTGAGATAACATGGATCGACGTGCAGGGGCTGGTCAGCGTTGAGTTGTTGGGCTTCACGCAAGCCGGGACAAACTCGTCCGAGCCAGAATATTACTCCACCAGTTTGGGCTTCCTTGTCAACGGCCTGGACGACTCCAGCTACTATACCTGGACACCAGATTCCAGTATCCCCGTCATGGAGTTTTACCAGCTCATCATCTCGGACGAGGTGAATGTTGGATACTCTGATTCGTTTCAGATTAGCGGCGTGGGGTACCCTGGGGTAGGTTAACATGTTCCACCCAATAATATCAATCTAATGAAGTGCGACTGACCGCGTGTGCGTTTGCCTTTGTTTAGCTTCTCTTTCTGAACGAAAACTACGGCCTCAGTATTGGACATCCATTTGACATTGCCTGGTCTGGTCAGCAAGGACTGGTGACAATCGAGCTCTGGGGCGGGCCGCAAAACTCCAACGCTAGCCTTGCACGTCGGGAATTTGAGGTGGCGGAACCACTCAACGTTCTCGTGAAAACAATCGTCAGTACGTTCATCACCCCGATTCCGTCGCGAGACCTCCAATTGATCATTCCCCTTCAAGCCAACCTTGGGAGCGTTCCCTACTACACCTTTGTTCCAGACTCAGATATTCCTGTCTTCGACTACTACTACCTCAGGATCACCGACTCGACGAGCGAAGGCGTGGGATTCTCCCCCACGTTCTTCATTACCGGCCTCGGTCAAATCCTCCTCACCAGTGAGGTGTACAATGTCACTGTCGGGGAGCCGTTCAACGTCACCTGGTCCGGTCAACGAGGCCTAGCGAACCTCCAATTGTTGGACGGTGTGCCTGTGGGCGATGGGATAGAGGAAGGTCCTATGATCATGATTTTCCCTGAAGGTAAGTTGACAACCACTGATTAGAGTCATCATCACTAACCGTTTCTCTCCTTGCTCAGTCGACCAGCAGGCGTCGTTTTACATCTTCACTCCCGATCCTGCTCGCACCTGGTCCGAGAAGTACTTCCGATTCCGGTTATACGACACGGGGTCGGACACCACTGATTTGTCTCCGTGGTTTGAGATGCAAGGCGTCCTGCACACCAGTGTGACAGTGAGTGAGCCTGAATGTGAACAATAATCTAAGCTCTGAATGACTAACTGCTTTCCAACAACATAGTCCTCCTCGGTTTTGCCTTCTGCCACATCATCGCCCGTCGTATCTTCCTCGACGTCTTCGCCGATTGTCTCCTCTATCTCTTCGTCTACGTCTGTATCGACGCCTGTGTCTCTCTCCACGCCGTCATCTGCGATCACACCCACCCCCGAAG
>Ga0247760_1001141_pt1 | contig 26092 bp, 17 predicted proteins | sample UWRJL171409R4_FD_179936 | JGI IMG/M metagenome (GOLD analysis project Ga0247760, IMG submission 179936) | Plant litter microbial communities from Arlington Agricultural Research Station in Wisconsin, United States - UWRJ-L171-409R-4 | ecosystem: Environmental > Terrestrial > Plant litter >... | reverse complement strand
TGCGGATGTAGAACTGCGGGCGGTAGTTGGTGAAGAACGGCGTGTGACGGCCGCCCTCTTCCTTCTTCAAGACGTAAACCTCGCCGGTGAACTTCTTGTGCGGCTTGATGCTGCCCGGCTTGGCCAACACCTGGCCGCGCTCGATGCCTTCTTTTTCGATACCGCGGAGCAAGCAGCCCACGTTGTCGCCGGCCTGGCCTTCTTCCATCTGCTTGCGGAACATCTCGACGCCCGTGCAGACCGACTTGGTCAGCTTGTCGAAGCCGATGATCTCGACCTCTTCGTTGATCTTGATCTTGCCGCGCTCGATACGACCAGTCGCCACGGTGCCGCGGCCCTTGATCGAGAACACGTCTTCGACCGCCATCAGGAACGGCTTGTCGACTTCGCGCGTCGGCTCCGGGATCTCTTTGTCCAGCGCATCCAGCAGGTTCGAGATCGTCGCTTCCCACTTCGCGTCGCCGTTCAGCGCCGGAAGAGCCGCACCGCGAACGACCGGCGCGTTGTCGCCGTCGAACTGGTACTTGCTCAAGAGCTCGCGAACTTCCATCTCGACCAAATCCAGCATTTCGCTGTCTTCGACCGCGTCACACTTGTTCAAGAACACGACGATCTTGGTCAAGCCGACCTGGCGAGCGAGCAGCACGTGCTCGCGCGTTTGCGGCATCACGCTGTCCAGCGCGCTCACCACCAGGATCGCGCCGTCCATCTGCGCCGCGCCGGTGATCATGTTCTTGATGTAATCCGCGTGGCCGGGGCAATCGACGTGCGCGTAGTGACGCGCAGCCGTCTCGTACTCCACGTGGCTGACGGCGATCGTCACGGTCTTCGTCTCGTCACGAACGATGCCGCCCTTGGCGATATCCGAGTACTTGATCTCTTTGGCGAGACCCTTCTTCGACTGCACCTTCACCAGCGCTGCGGTCAGCGTGGTCTTACCGTGATCGATGTGACCGATCGTGCCGACGTTTACGTGCGGTTTGGTGCGTACGAATTTTTCCTTGGCCATCTCCCGAACTCCTTACTTACGTTTTCCCAGAAATTTTTTTTAAAGAATCTTCAGCAGGTGTCTGCGCGACTTCCTGCGTTTCAGTTCGTCCCGCGAATTCTCGCGACAATCTCTTCTTGCACCGCGGCCGGCGTCGGCTCGAAGTGCGAAAACTGCATGGTGTACGTCGCACGCCCTTGCGTCTTGCTGCGCAGGTCCGTGGAGTAACCGAACATGGTGGCCAGGGGCACCTCGGCCGTAACGACCTGGGTGTTCTTGCCGCGCTGGCTCATGCCCTGGATTTTGCCGCGACGCGAGTTCAGATCGCCGATCACGTCACCTAAATTCGCGTCCGGGGCGACGACCTCGACCGCCATCACGGGCTCCAAGACCTGCAGACCGGCGTGCTTGGCGGCTTCCTGAAACGCCATCGAGGCGGCGACCTCGAAGGCCGGCCCGGACGAGTCCACCTCGTGGTAGCTGCCGTCGAACAGACGGGCTTTGACGTCGTTCATCGGGAAGCCGGCCAGGACGCCGCGGCCCATGGCCTCGCGGATGCCCTTTTCGATCGAAGGCACGAATTCCTTCGGGATAATGCCGCCGACCAGGGCGTTTTCGAAGACGAAGCCCGAACCGCGCTCGCCCGGCTCGATCTCGATCTTCACGTGGCCGTACTGGCCGTGGCCGCCGGATTGGCGAATGAACTCGCCTTCGGCCGTGGCCTTCTTGCTGATGGCCTCGCGGTACGAAACTTGGGGCTTGCCGACGTTGGCCTCGACCTTGAACTCGCGGCGCAGGCGGTCGACGATGATTTCCAGGTGCAGCTCGCCCATGCCGGCGATGATGGTCTGGCCCGTATCATCGTTGGTGTACGTGCGGAACGATGGGTCTTCGTAGGCGAGCTTGCCCAGGCTGACGCCGAGCTTGTCCAGATCGGCCTGAGTCTTCGGCTCGATGGCGATCGAGATCACCGGCTCGGGGAAGATCATCTTCTCCAGCAGGATGGGCGCCTTTTCGTCGCACAGCGTGTCACCGGTGCGCGTGTCGCGCAGGCCGACGGCGGCGTAGATGTTGCCGGAGTAACACTCCTTCAACTCTTCGCGCTTGTTGGCGTGCATGCGCAGGATGCGACCGAGGCGCTCGCGCTTGCCACGCGAGGTGTTCATGACGGCGGTGCCGCTCGTCAATTGCCCCGAGTAGACACGAAAGAAGGTCAGGTTGCCCACGAACGGATCGTTGGCGATCTTGAACGCTAGGGCGGCGAACGGCGCGTTGTCGTCGGCCGGACGCTCCAGCTCTTTACCCTCTTTGTTCGGGTCGAGCCCCTTTACCGGCGGAATGTCCAGCGGCGAAGGCAGGAAATTCACCACTGCATCCAGCAGCATCTGCACGCCTTTGTTCTTGAAGGCGGAGCCGCAGAACACGGGCACGAACTTGAAGCCGACGACTGCTTTGCGAATCGCGGCGTAGATTTCCTCGTTGGAAACGTCCGCGGAGCGGCCTTCCAGGAACTTCGCCATGATTGCGTCGTCCATGTCGGCGCAGGCTTCGATCAAAGACTCACGCAGCTCGGCGCACTTGTCTTTGATGTCGGCCGGGATCGGCTGCCAAGCGTACTTCGCGCCCAACGAGTCGTCGTCGAAGATCGCGGCTTCCATCCGGATCAGATCGACTACGCCGATGTGCAGCTCTTCTTGACCCACGGGCCACTGCACGGGCACCGGCGTGACGCCCAAGCGGTCCTTCATCGAATCCAGATTCATCTGGAAATCGGCGCCGGTCTTGTCGAGCTTGTTCACGAACGCGATGCGCGGGACGTTGTACTTGTCGGCCTGGCGCCAGACGGTCTCGCTCTGCGGCTCGACGCCGTTGCCGCCGTCGAACACCGCGACCGCGCCGTCGAGCACGCGCAAGCTGCGTTCGACTTCGATCGTGAAGTCGACGTGGCCAGGCGTATCGATGATGTTGATGCGGTGCTTCTTCGCCTCGTTCGGGCCAAACAGCGGCGTCCAGAAGCAGTTGATCGCGGCGGCCGTGATGGTGATGCCGCGCTCTTGCTCCTGCTCCATCCAATCGGTGGTGGCGGCGCCTTCGTGCACCTCACCGATTTTGTGGTTGATGCCGGTGTAGTAGAGGATCCGTTCGGTGACGGTCGTCTTGCCGGCATCGATGTGCGCCATGATGCCGATGTTGCGCGTGCGTTCGAGCGTGGTTTCGCGGGCCATGGGCGGGGTTTTGGCTCTTCAAGTCGCTTCGGACGGTGCATAGACGAAACCCCCTCCAACCTTCGGGTTCCCTTTTTCGGGAACCGCTATAACGGCTGGAAGGGGTTCGGGGTGTTGCGGTGCGCGCTCCGCCGGGAAGGGCAAGAGCACAGCGGTTCGAACAACCCGATCCTATGTCGTCTTCTTCATCTTGCTTGGAGCAACTCCTATTGCCAAAAGCCTCAGAAACTCGAAACTAAAGTCACGTTTGGGGCCGGGGCCCTCTGTCACATTTCTTTTGGGGTCGGGGCCCCAAAAGTCCGGGGTGGGGCCCCGCTGAATTCACTTCAGCGGGTGCGGGGGTGAATCCCCCGAAGACAGACGGTGGGGCCCCGCTGATTCACTTCAGCGGGTGCGGGGGTGAAACCCCCGAAGACAGAAGCCTTAACTCAAACCCGCGCGGACGAGATCACCAGCGATAGTGAGCGAACGCCTTGTTCGCGTCAGCCATCTTGTGCGTGTCGTCCTTCTTCTTGACGGCGTTGCCGCGGAGCTGAGCTGCATCGACGAGCTCCGCTGCCAGGCGTTCACGCATCGTCTTCTCACCGCGATCGCGGGAGTAGTTCACGAGCCAGCGCATGCCGAGGGCGACGCGACGCTCGGGACGAACTTCGACCGGAACCTGATAGGTGGCACCACCGACGCGGCGGCTCTTCACTTCCAGGCGCGGCTTCACGTTGTCGAGCGCCTTCCTGAAGATCTCGAGCGGGTCTTCCTTGAAGCGAGCGCTGATCACGTCGAACGCACCGTACAGGATGCCTTCGGCGGTGGATTTCTTGCCACCGATCATCAACGAGTTGGTGAACTTCGCGACCAGCTTGTCCTTGTACTTGGGATCAGGCGTGATCTTGCGCTTCGGTACGTCTCTACGGCGGGGCATCGCGATATCCTCTTAGTACGGCTTATTGCTTGGGACGCTTCACGCCGTACTTCGAACGGCTGCGATTGCGGGTAGCTTTGTTGGTGCTGCTGGGGCCTGCGGCGCCGGACGCATCCAGCGTGCCACGCACGACGTGGTAGCGAACGCCTGGCAGATCTTTCACGCGGCCACCACGGATGAGCACCACGCTGTGCTCCTGAAGGTTGTGACCTTCACCGGGGATGTAGCTGATCACTTCCATGCTGTTCGTCAGGCGTACGCGACACACCTTGCGAAGCGCTGAGTTCGGCTTCTTCGGAGTGGTCGTGTACACGCGCAGGCACACGCCGCGCTTTTGCGGACAGGAACGGAGCGCAGGGGACGCAGTGCGCGTCTTGATGACTTCCCTGCCGAGACGGATCAGCTGTTGTACTGTAGGCATCGAAAAAAAAGCCCTTTTACGGCCGGGTGAATGGGGGGCCGGTTTTGGGGGAACGGGAGGGTAGCCGCACCGCTTGCCATGTCAAGCGGCGTATCTGTCGCCAGCCCGAGCCACGCTAGCGCGGCGTCAGGAGGGCGCGCCTCATACACCCATTCGCGCGCTCTTGCCACTCCATGATCATGGAGCCGGTCGGACGGTCACAAGCCTAGCGGCTGTGCGCCCATAGGCCGCCCGGCCGGCAGGGCGTTTCCCGCTAAATCTTCAACCCGATTCGGTTTTGACGGTGCGGTCAGCCAGCCCCAGTTTTGGAGCAAGAGCCGGCGGCTCGGCGGCTCGAGCGTCACTGGGCCGTCCCCGAGGAAGACCGCCCGCGCCGGAGCGCCGCCCCGGCTGGTCAGCACCGCTCGCTGCACGAGCTCATCCCGGTGGACGGGGCCGGAGGCAAATAGCACCCGCTGCCCCCCGGCACGGCCAAACATTGCCGCTTGAGACGAGGGCCAACTCGCGGGCGACGGTTCGATCAGCAGCAAGCGAGAGAAGAACGACGGCTCTTGAGTCGCGATCCACGCCACATGATCGGCGCCGAGCTCGAAGCCGGAGAAGACGACGGGCCCCGGCGCCACGTACGCTGCGAAGCGGCGCTTGAGTTCGCCGAGCGCGGCGCGTAGCTCACGCGCAGTGTCGTCGCTCGTGCCGAACGTGTAGCGCGGATCGCTGGCGGCAAAGTCAGCGCGCGGCACGCCGCGCGGGCAGAGCACGAACGGGGCGGGACCGGCGATGCTGCGCAGCGCAGCGCACGCCCACTCCGGACGATCCGCCGAACCGTGCAGCGCAATCACGATCGAGCGAGGCGACTTGGCACCGAGTGGGACCGCGAGCGCCGCTTTGCCGAAGCCCGGCACGTCCAGCTCCACGAGCCAGCTGCTCGCTTCGAGCGGAGTGAGCTTGGGCCGATGTGCGTAGCGATCACCGTCTTTGGGCTTTTCGTGCTTACACCCGGAGCACGCGAGCAGCACACTCAAGGATAGCGCGAAACAGAGAACCGCCGCTGAAAACAGGGGTGATTCACAAGCGCGCCTGACCACGACACAGATCGTCCCACAACTCTGGCGTGAGCACCACATAGCTGTCGTTCTGCCGCACCCACAACGACTCACCTAGTACTACGCGCGAGAGCTCGAGCTCTCGTTTCTTGATCTTGAACGAGCTCGTGTGCTCGAGCGAGGGCACCACGCGCACGAAGCAGGGCCTGGCGTGAGTCGGAAGCGCGAGCGCGGCGCGAGCCATGCCCTCGGCGTCGAATGGTCCTTCCGAGACGACCTCGGCGCAGCCGGCGCGCCCTGGATAGCCGGGAACCAGCACGCCGAACACGGCGACCCCAGGAAAACCCAAACTTTGATCCAGCACGCGCTCGACTTCGAGCGCCGAGATGTTCTCGCCCTTCCAGCGAAAGGCGTCGCCCAGGCGATCTACGAAGTAGAAGTAGCCGAGGCGGTCGCGGCGCAGCACGTCGCCCGAGCGGAAGTAGGCGTCGCCGGCTTCGAAGACGTCATACGCGATGCGCGCAGCGGAGGGCTCGCGCTCGGTATAACCGCGAAAAGCGCCGTGTGGTTCGGCCGCGCTCGGGAACACGCGCAAGAGCAACTCGCCGGGCTCATCCGCCGCACAGTCACTGGCCCGACCGTCGGCGCCCCGAGCGAGCGCGTGTTGCTCGGGGTCGAGACGCGCCAAGCGAAAGCCGCGTCGACGCTCGAAGGGCACGTGGCCGAGTGAGCCAACGGTGCCCGTCAGGTTGAGGATCGCCGCAGGCGCTTCGGTGGATGCATAAAACTCGCGGATCTGCGGCTGACCGAAGCGGCGCTGGAACTCGGTCCAAACCTGCGCGTCGAGTCCGTTGCCGACGGCCACGCGCAGGTCGAGCCCGCGCTCGGCTTCGGTCGGCGCAGAGTGCACCAGCGCGCGACACATGTCGCCGATGTACAGCGTCGTCGTCGCGCCGTATGTCGCGAGATCGCTCGCGAACTCACGGGCGCTGAACTTTCTGCGCAGGGCGATTGGTACGCCGGCCACGAGCGCTGCTCCGACACCGATCAAGAGCGCGCTCGAATGGTGCAGCGGCAAGGCGCAATACAGCTTGTCCCCAGCCCTAAATTCGAACGCGACGCTGCCGAAGAGCGTCGCGGCGGATCGGGCGCGCTCATGACTGACTCGGCACGGTTTGGGCAACCCCGTCGTACCCGAGGTGAAGATGAGCACGAAATCGCCCTGAGCGTCGGCGCGCGGCTCGTCGAGCGGGGCGGCGTTGGCTGCGAGTTCGTCGAGCTCACCGTGATCGAAAGTGAGCACGCGGCCAGTGAGCGTCGAGGCGTCCTGCTCGGACCACGCTCGTCGCACCACGCTCTCGACCAGCGACAAGCGTGGCTGGACTGCGCGCACAGCGTGCGCGAGCGGCTCGGCGCGCAGTTCCGGATTGATCAGCGCAGCCGCTGCGCCCGCGTAGCTGATGGCCAAAATGAGCTCGAGGTACGCGGGCGAATTGCCGCCAATCAGGGCCACGACGTCACCCGGCCGGACGCCGGCGTCGACCAGCACGCTTGCGGCCCGGCGCGCGCGACTTCTGGCCTCGGCAAAGCTGCGCCGTTCGCCGTCTTGTTCGCAGAACAGCGCGTCTGGCGTGCGCGCGGCGTGCGCCTCCAGCCAAGCGATGAACGGCCCCGTCCCCGACTTTTTGGCGCGCCGGACGGCAGGCAGCACGCGCCCGACCAGAACTGGGATTTTCGCCAATTCCGAGCGACGCTGCGCAAACCATGCCGACCAGGGCCGTGAACTCACGGCAAGCAGCCTGGGTTCGTCTCGAGGTGCTCGTCAACACCCTGCGATCGAGGATACTTTGGCAAGAGGCATGCGCGAGTACAACTTCGACGGCCTGGTCGGTCCGACGCACCACTACGCTGGGCTCAGCTACGGCAATCTAGCGAGCGCTCGCAGCCGCGGACAAGCGGGTGACCCGCGCAACGCGGCGCTGCAAGGGCTCGAGAAGGCGCGCTTCTTGTCCAAGCTGGGCGTCGCGCAGGCGCTTCTGCCGCCGCCGCTCAGGCCCAACTTGCGAGCGCTCCGCCGGCTGGGGTTTGCCGGAGTGAGTCGAGACGTATTGCCGCGCGCGCTGCGCGTCGCGCCGGAACTGCTCGCGCTCACCGGCAGCTCGTCGTCGATGTGGGCGGCGAACGCGGCGACGGTCGCGCCCTCGCGCGATACGGCGGATGGCCGCGTGCACTTCACCCCAGCGAACCTGAGCTCGATGTTCCATCGCAGCTTGGAAGCCGAGAGCACCACCGCCACGCTGCGCGCCATCTTCGCGGACAACGAGCGCTTCGTCGTGCACGACCCGCTGCCCGCGGGCGCGCTGTTCGCGGACGAGGGCGCCGCGAATCACACGCGCTTGGCCACCAGCCGGGGTGTGCTGCATGTTTTCGGCTGGGGGCGCGCCGCGGACGGGACGGCCGCGCCGCTCGCCTTCCCCGCGCGGCAAACACGCGAGGCGAGCGTGGCTTGTGCCCGCTTGCACGGCCTGCGCGAGGATCAGCTGTTGTTTTTGCAGCAAGCGCCAGAAGGCATCGATCGCGGGGCGTTTCACAGTGACGTGCTGTGCGTCGGCAACGAGCAGCTGCTCTTGGTCCACGAGCTGGCCTTCGCCGGCGCAGCGCCGCTCGCCGAGCTCCGGAACCGGTTAGGAGACGAGTTCGAGCTGGTCGTCGCCACGAACGCCGAGCTGCCGGTGGCGGACGCGGTACACGCCTACCCTTTCAACTCGCAGCTGGTCAGCTTGCCGGAAGGCGGCATGGCCATCGTGGCTCCGGAAGAGAGCCGCGCTACGCCGTCCGCGCACGCTTTCTTGGAGCGCGTGCTCGCTGAACGAAACGCGGTGCGTGCCGTGCACTACGTGGACGTGAACGGCTCGATGAAGAACGGTGGCGGACCGGCGTGCTTGCGTCTGCGCGTACCGCTGACCGAAGACGAGGTGCTCGCCATCCGCGCGCGCGTGGTGCTCGACGACGCGCTGTACGAAGCGGTGCGCGCCTGGATCTTGCGCCACTACCGCGATCGCGTCGCGCCTTCCGATCTCGGTGATCCCGAGTTCTTCGATGAAAATCGACGCGCGCTGAGCGAGCTGTCCACGATCCTCAACGTGCCGATCGATTTGTACGAATAGCGCCGCGAAGACCCGTTTGTACAAGCCGCTCCGAAGCTACGCTCGATCGCCGGCAGCGACCGCTCAGCCAAAGCCAAACAGCGTCGCGACCAGCCAAGCCAGACACCGGTTCAGCGCTCGGTCTCTTCGTCCGGCGGTTTCGTCGGCTCGGCCCGCCCGGCATCGGGCGAGGGAGGCGTAGCTTCGGTCTCCTGCGGCAGGCGATACACGTTGATGTTCTGGTTGATCACGTAAGTGGGCTCCAGATCCCGCAGCCACGGCTGGCAGCCTGAGCTCTGCCAGCGGTAAACATACTGGATATGGATCGCCGCCCATGCGCCTGGAGGAACCCGCGTGCGACAGCCCAGCTCCTTGAATTGAAGGCCCAGGAAGTCGACCTCCCGCTTTCGAGTGCCGGTCTCCGTATAATAGTAGAGCGGCTGGAGCGCGTGAGCCTTGGCGAAACGCACGAAGTCTTCTCGGTCTTGCCCCCAATCGTCGCCCACGACCGCGATCCAGCGACCACGTCCGAGCGCGAGGAGGTTGAAAAAGACCAGAAAATGCGGAGCGCTGCCGAGGGCGCTGAGCAAGGTGCCGCCGAGCCCAAACGCGCGTCCTGCGAGCAGCGACCTCCCGCTCAGCACTTCGTGAAGTCGCGCAAAGGCTCGCGCACCGAGCACACTCAGCAACGGAACGATCGGCAACGCGTGACGAATGCCCATATTCAGGCTCGACATCATCAGCGCAGCGAGAAACATTAGGGCGATCGCCAAGAGCGCCGCGCTCGTCAAGGACAAGCGCCGCGCGCGGATCACGATCAACAGACCCACGGCCAACAGGGCGATTAGCGAGAGCGGATTTTTGACCAAGAGCAGGACGGGGAAGTAGCCAATCTGCCCCTCCGTGGAGCTCTTGCCCATGAAGTAGGTCGGATAACCGCGACGATTGTGCTCCTTGATGGTGAAGAGGCCGAACAGGTACGGGTGAGGGAGAGGGATACGCAACTCTGGCGGCAGTTTCGGCAGCACGCTGCGCCGCTCCAAGAAGTTGCCGTGATAACTACTGGTGGTCCAGTGCTTCTGCTCGGGCTCCTCGAGGAACTCACGCACGGTCAGCATGGTGCGATCGAACTTGTACACGGCGTTGATCGCGAACAGCACGATCAACCCCGTCAACACGAGCTGCCCGAGTGAGCTCAGCATACGCCGCTTGAGCTGCACCCCGGCGAATCGGCCACGACCAAGCGCGGCCACCACGAGCGTGACCAGCACGACCAGCGGGACCAACAACACTCCGTTGTGCTTGACCAGGAGCGCGCCGGCCACCCCGAGAGGCATCGTGAAGATCGCCCACCTCGAACGCGAAGTCAGGTAGCGAATCGTCTCGCCTGCTCCGATCATCCACAGGGTGGCGGCCGGCAGATCGGTCGCTACATAGCGGGCCTGCCCGAGCAGCGTCGGATTGAAGACCACGAGCAGCAACGCGCAAGCAGCCGTCGGCCAACCGAAGCACACGCTGCAAAAGAAAAACGTGTAAGCCCCGAGTCCGAGCAAGAACAACACTGCAACGTACCGGCACTGAATCAGCTGCCCGCGGGCAGCTGCGTAGTCTCGCTTGATGTACTCCCCAGCCGGCGGGTAGCCGTTCTTCCAGGTCGGAAATTCTACGACGGCCGGAGTATCCCGGCTCAAGGCTGTGGGAATGGCATCGATGGCGTTCGCGAGCGGAGGGTGCTGGACATGCACCCGCATATCGCGGGTCTGCCAGTAGCTGATCCCCCGCACGAGGTGAGCCCACTCATCTTCCGTCGGCGAGTCGTGACCGATGCGAACAGTGGCAAGCAGAAAACTCGCAGACAGTGCCGCGACTAGAAATACGCCCCGATGTTCGCCACGAATCAGCCTGGTAAGGAATGCGCGGATGGCTGGAAGCACGGTTCTTCTTGCGCGGCACCCTCCCACACGCGGAGAACAGAAACAAGCGCGCGCCCACGGAGGGTTACCGCGAGCGCAGCGGCGCGAGCTCGGCTCGATCGCGAAATCGGCGGCCTACCGAGCCTCTGACCTCGGGCGCGAGGCCTAGCGCCGCGCAGACCCACCGCTTGGCGCTAAGATCGACTGAGGTCGATTCAGCGAGTGACTCAAGGTCGGAACGCTCAACGCCTCGAGCCGCATCCTCATAGACGCTCCCAAAGGGACTGGACTTGCACCAAACGCCAGGTTGCCGATGCGCCGTTGATGTCTGGCAATTGCGAAATCGCTGATGTGGTCGCCATCGTAGTCGGTAAGCACGAAGATCGAGCCCAGCGAACCAACGTCGACTTCCGGGCGATCGACCGCGCCGTCTCGCCGACCACCGCGTACTCAGCAGCACGGTAAAGCGACCCTCGATCACCTGGTGAAACGCTGGCTGGCGGTCGCACAGAACGCGATATTTCGCCCGACCATCCCCGTCGAAGTCGAGGCTGCGTGCCGCACAGGATTGCTGACTTGCTCTGCGACGGACCCGATATCGACCGAACCCGTCGTAATACCGAGTTGTGCCGCCTTGCCCGGATGATTTTCAATCAGGCCGGTGGACGCGAAATCGTGCCGGAGTTGTATGCCTTGGCACTAAATTCCACGTTTGCGCCGCGCGCTTGTCAAGCGCGCGCCCTTCCCTCAGCGTCGATCGACGGGGCCGCGCTGTTGTGTCACATCTTTCTGACGACCAACGCCGATCGAGACACGGATCGAACGGCGGAGTCGTTCCTTCGACGTGACCGAGAAGTCGCTTCCACAGCGACGCTCGCTCGAAGCCGCTGATGGCTAAACGGTGTCAGTCGGCCGCGACGCGCTCACCGGTGGCGACGACTCGGTACGAGCGTACGGATTGGTCCATGGCGGCAAACACGGCGCCGATCAGGCCGGCGTCATCACCCAAGGCGCTGACGACGACGGGGATCCGCGCGCCTTTGAGCGAGTGGCGGGCGATCGAGCTGCGGGTGCCTTCGAGCAGCAGATCGCCGGCTTCCATCACGCCGCCACCTAGGATGATCATTTGCGGATCGAGGATGTTGACGAGGTACGATACGCCGACGCCGAGGTGCTCGCCGACGTCAGCGTAAATCCGGAGCGCCACGGCATCGCCCGCGCGCGCAGCGCTGGCCACCGCCGCTTGATCGAGCGGAGTGGCGGAGCGGAGTGAGGTTTGCTCACCATTGGCGAGCGCAGCCTCCGCGGCTCGCACGATCGCCGGGCCAGAGACCAGCGTTTCCAAGCAGCCGCGCATACCGCACGAGCAGAGCGGGCCGCCCGCGACGACCGCGCAATGGCCGATCTCACCGCTGAAGCCCTGGGTGCCCGAGAACACATGGCCGTCGATCACGATACCGGCGCCGACACCGCTGTCGACGTAGGCCCAGACGAAGGAGCGCACGCCCTTGGCGACGCCCGCCCGGCTCTCGGCGATGGCGCTCGCGCTCGTCACGTTGTTGACCACGACTGGCACGCCCAGCGATGCGGTCAACATGTCTCGAATTGGCACCTCCGTCCAAGACAGGTTCGGCGCGGTGGCCACGAGGCCGCTCTCCACTTTGACCAAGCCAGGCACCGTGACGCCAACGCCCTGCAAGCGATCGCGCGGGAAGCCGGCGGCCTCACACACTTCTTCGGCCAGCGCTGCGGCGGCAGCCACGGTGGCCTCCGGATCACCGTGCTGCGTGGGTACCTCACGGCGCACGCGGATCTCACCGCGTGCGTCGGCCAGACCAACGGTGGTGGTGTCGACCCCAAAGCAAATGCCCAAATATGCAGCAGACGCGTCGTTGAACTCCAAGAGGCGCGCTCGGCGACCGCCGCTGGCAACCGTCTTGCCGTAGCCCACTTCCTGCACGATGCCGCGCGCCAGCAAATCTTCGACGATTGCAGAGACGGTGGGCTTGGTCAGGGTGGACCGGCGAGCCAGATCAGTGCGCGAAACTCGGCCGCCACGACGAATGATGTCGAGGACGATCGAGCGGTTGACCTCGCGCATCGCGCGGCTATCGACCTTCCCTTGGACGTCATGCTGCATGTATGTTCACCGGGGGGGTTGTGGAACTAGTTCCAGAGGCAGTGTGACGCAAGATACGGCCTAGGTCCACGAAGTTCGGCAAGTTCCGGGCCGCGCGCAAAACTCTTCGCCGACAGGAACCGGTTCCATGCCGCGTTAGTGGCCGGTCGACTTCGGAGCAGGCGCAAGCCAGCGCAAAAACTCGGCCGACTCGCGCCTGAAACACGCCCCGGATCCCCCTGCCGAATCGCCCGCGAGCGTCAGCGCCGGCGATTTTTGCATTCCAAGCCTGGTGCACGAGGCGCCGGCAAGACGCAGAAGCACTTGCGCGAACGAGGAGCGTCCCTTACACTTTTGAAAGTACCCAATGCGCTCTGCTCGTTTTCAGTTTTGGTTTGGCTATTGGCACGCGCTCGCCGCGGCGTCAGGGCTTCGCCTTCTCTACTGAAAACAGCCAAGAGAAAGCACAAAACCCCTGGTCGCCGCGGCGCCCGGGGGTTTTTCGCTTTTGTGCCTCGAAACGCCCAAAACCACGCCACTCAGCTCCCCTCAGGTCCCCATGCTCGAAACCAAAGACCTCCGAATCGTGGATACGACATTGCTCAAGAGCCCCGACGAAGTCACCGCCGAGTTGCCGCTGTCCGAGCGCGCAGCCAGCGTCGTGTTCAACGCGCGGCAAGAGATCCAAGCGGTGCTGCACGGCGAAGACGCTCGGCCCTTGGTGATCGTTGGCCCGTGCTCGATTCACGATCCGGAAGCGGCCATCGATTACGCCGGACGCTTGCTGACGCTGAAGCGGCGTTACGAGCAGGAGCTCTTGATCGTGATGCGGGTCTACTTCGAGAAACCGCGCACTACGGTAGGCTGGAAGGGGCTGATCAACGATCCGCACCTGGACGGCAGTAACGATATCCCGACCGGCATCCGCGTCGCGCGACGCCTGCTCTTGAATTTGGCGGAGCTCGGCGTGCCGGCCGCCACCGAGATGCTCGACCCGATCATCCCGCAGTACATTGCCGATCTCGTGTCCTGGACTGCAATCGGTGCGCGCACGACCGAGAGCCAAACTCACCGCGAGATGGCCTCTGGGCTATCGATGCCGGTTGGCTTCAAGAACGGCACCGATGGCGGCCTGGGCGTGGCCATCAACGCCATCATCGCGGCTTCCCGCCCGCACAGTTTTCTGGGCGTCGATCCGAGCGGACATGTGGGCGTGGTGCGCACGCGCGGCAATCCGCACACTCACTTGGTGCTGCGCGGCGGCAATTCGGGCCCGAACTACAGCCCCACGCAGGTCAACGCGGCGGCGCTCGCCTTGCGCCAAGCCAAGACCAACGGCCGGATGCTGGTCGACTGCAGCCACGACAACAGCGGCAAGAATCACCTCAAGCAGCCCGAGGTGCTAGGGGAAATCGGCGCACAGATCCGGGCGGGCTCGGAGCACCTGCTCGGCGTGATGATCGAGAGCAACATCGCGGCCGGCAAACAAGAGCTGACGGACGATAAATCCCGGCTGGTGTACGGACAAAGCATCACCGACGCGTGCGTCGACTTCGCCACCACCGAGCAGATGCTGGCGCGATTTGCCGACGACGCTGCGCGAAAGAGCCCGGCGCGCGCGAGCGCGTGAGCCTCACTGCTCGGTGTAACTCAGGTTACCGACCGGGAAGCCCTTTTGTTGGGCGCGATCGAGCACCGCTGCCAGCGTGGCCTCTGGCAGCGTGGGCGTTCGGCTCAAGATCCACAAATAGTCACGACTCGGGTGGCCGACGACCAAATATTCGTACTGCCCGCCCGCGTCGATCACCCAGTAGTCCCCATAGGCAAAGCCGAAATCGAGTGACAGCTTGCCGGGCTCGCTCAGATCGTTTGCCACCGCGCGAGCGGAGACGCGCTTGAGCGGCCCCGTGAGGCTTCCCTGACGACACTCGTTGACGACGAGTAACTCCTGCGGCGACTTCAGCTGATATTCGGCCGTGGTGCCCGTGCAGCCCGCCTGCGTGGGCCGTGGCAGCTTGGCGATTTCGTACCACTTGCCGACCATTTGCCGCAGCTCGATGGGCGCGACCTCGAGCGGTTCGTGCTGACAGCCAAACCCGAACGCGGCCAACGCAAGCGAGCCGACTAGCAAGAACCCGGACGCGACACGCATGGCCGCACGCAGTATCGATAGCGCGCGAACGCGTCAACGCTCAGCGCGCGCCATTTGCGTGACGTTATTGCGACTTCGAGCGCGAAGCGACGCGGCGCGACGCCGAAGGCTGGGACGGGGCGCGACGCAACGCTTGACCATCAACCATCAGGAAGTCAGCTGAGCGACCTGATTTTTTGATGGTCACGAGGCGCGCCGCGAGCGTCATTGCCTTCGGCGGCGCAGGGCGCTGAGAAGCATGGCCTAGTCGCTGCACGGCGCTCCGCCGAACACGGCTAGGCAAGCGTCCGCGCGATCGGCTTCGGGCAAGGCGAGGGCTTGGCTTACGGCGAGGCCGCGGCATTGCACGTTGTTGCCGCCCTTTTTGGCGTCTTTGACGCTGTAGTCGCCCTTTTCGGCGCCTTCGAGCTTCGTGCAGTCGTCCACGCAGGCGGCGTGGTCGTCGAATCTGCTGGCGAAGTCAGTGGTGCAGGCGGCTTCTGCCAAGGAGCAGTACGCTTCACAGTTGCCCCCTTTCATCGCGTCACCGCACACGCCGGCGCCCAGCGGGCCAATGTGCGGGCAGTGATCGTGCGGGCTGATCAGCAGCGCGTTGAACGCGTGCGCGGTGCGGCAGCCGATGGTGTTCACGGCGTCGGTGCTCTGCTTGGTTCCGGCGTCGGTGGCCTCGCACACGGCTTCACACTGGGCGGCGTCTTCGTACACTCTCAGGTCGCCTTGGCAGGCGGTGGTCAGCGCCAAGCAAAAGTTGGGACAGCTGGGCTCCTTGCCCTGACCCAAACACTCACCCGCGGGGCGGATGCCTGCGAAATCGCAATTGGCAGCCGGGTCGACCACCGCGGCGCTCACGAAATAGAGGCGGCAACCGAGCGTATCGCCCGACACTCTTCCGGATTGCCACGTGTAGCCGGAGTCGTCTTTGTCGGCGACGGTCGCTGGCTGAACCGCGTGGCACTTCTCGATGCAATCGCTTTGGCTGCCCGCGTTGTCGTTGGGGAGTTGGCCCATGAACGGATTGTTCGAGTCGCCGCCGCAGGCAGCGCCGTACAGCGCGCAGTAGCCTTCGCAATCAGGCGCATTTTGCGCGAGGGTGCAGGCGTCCCCGCCGCCGGGGCCAGATTGCGTGCAATACTGCAGTAGATCTGCGGGCGAGCCCTGAGCTTGGGCGGCCGACCTCAGACGATCGAGCCGGCAGGGTATGGTGTTGCCAACTTTGGCGTCCGAGCCGTTCGCGTTCTTGTCGAGCACGGTGCAGACCTCGAGGCACGTACGACGATCTTCGTACTGGCTAGCGACGCCCGCGCAGACGTTGAACTCTCGATCGCAATAGTCGTCACAGCGGGCTGAGTACTCCACATAGGGAATGTCGGCGATCGATTGGCAGCCGAGCAAACCGGTGAGTATGCCGCCCGCAGCGAGCACGCATGCGCCGAGTGAGCGCCGCATACGTCGGGTTTGCCCGCTCATAGCTCGAGCCGCCCGCGCACAGCCAAACCGAGGCTCGATTGGTCGACCATTGGTAGCATCCCGACTTGCGTCGCGTGCTTGGTTGGCAGGGCGAAGTACAGAACGACCCCCGTAGCGACCGCCGCCGCGCCGAGCGCAAAGCACACGTTCGAGATCTTGGATTGAGTGCGCGCGTCATTCGCCGCCGTCTCACCCTGTGGGTCATTGCATATCCCCTTCGGGCAAATCTCCCGCGCATCGTCGGCGTTGGACATGGCCTTGAGCCCGAAGAAGCTGCCCAAGCCGAGCGCGACGACGCCCGCGCCGCCGACCACCCAGGGAATGGGCGATGCGTGCTCAACCGGGGCGGACGCCGCAGCTGAGGACGGCACTGGTGCTGCCGCTTGCGGCGCCGAATTGACGGACGCGGGCGCTGCGCGGCTGGCTTCTGGGGCTACCGGCAGAACGGCAGCAGGCGGGGCTTCGGGCGCTACCTCCAGCGCGGGGACGGCCACCACCATGCGCGCTTTCGCCGCCACTTTGACCTTGGTCGAGAACGGCAAGCGGCCCGGAGCGGAAGCCTCCACCGTCACTTCTCCGGGATCGACGGGGATTGCAGTGCCCATGAGCTCATTGGAGACCGGCGACGCGTTGCGCCGAATCGAAAGGCCGGGCACGAGCGCGTCCTTGGGCACTTCGATCGTGAGCCAAGCGAGCCGCGGCTCGAGACGAGCGGCGCGTGCCTGCGCGGTCTTCATGCGCTCGGTTTGCCCCGACGTTTCGGCCAGCGAGGCGGCTTCTCGAAACAGCGCCCAGCTGCTCGCGGTGCGGTTGGTTTTCTCGTAGCACTCAGCCAGGTAGAGCATCGTGCCCACCGCCGGCTCGACGCGTTGGCTCATCTCGAACTTGGGGCAAGCGTCCGCGAAGTTGCCTTGCTTGATCAGGCGTATGCCTTCTTCGAACACTGCCTCCGCCGTGGCTTTTTCTTCCGCGCTGACTTGTGCCTGCGCGACGCGCGACGCGCAAAGCGCGCCCAACAGGGCGCACACGCACGCAACCTGACCCATTCTTCGCACCATGCGCGGAGCATACAACAAGCAATGTTTCAGAATGGATAGTCAAGAGTCCAAGCGGCAATCCAGACCCCCGCGTGGTACGGAATTGCGCTAGCGACGCCCGCCAAAATAAGTGTAACGCGGACCGCTGGGCGCCGGCTCGATCGCGCGCGCGGGCGCACGCGGCACCGGCTTCGCAACTGCGGACGACGAAGCCGCCAGGCTGCTCGGCGCCTGAGCCACGGCCGCTTCTACTGGCGCGGCCGGGACTGCCGCGTGCATGTCCGGCATCACGGAGCCAGGCGGTGCGCTCGGCACGCTGCTCGGCGCGCTGGGCGGCAGTCCGGCCAGCGCTGGCGCAGGCACGTCATGACGAGCGCGTAAGATCAGCAAGCCGAGCACCGTCACGAGTCCGACGAGAGCGGCGACGATCAGCGGTGTACGCCGCTTTTTTGCGCCTTTTCTGCCGGTCTTGGACCAAGGGGCCTCGGTAGCGCTGGGCGGCGTCGACTGATCGCTCATCTGCGGTGTCGAAGTCCTCGGGGTGAAAGCACCCGAACCGACGGGAGGATTCGACGGACGAGCGAACGAGGGTGGGTAAGACCCAGCGTGCGGCGCGCCGCCGAGCAAGCGAATCGCGCGATCGACGAGCGCATGCCATTCGGGAGCGAACGGCAGCAAGCCTTCTGCGAGCTCTGCCACGGTCGCGTAGCGCTGCGCTGGTTCTTTCGCCAGGCACTTCATCAGGATCGGTTCGAGTCCCTCGGGGGGGTCGGACAGGAAGTCTTTCAGAGGCCGCGGCGGCGTGTTCATCACCGCCAAGCAAACCTCCGGCAACGAAACCCCCGGATGCGGCAGCTGCCCGGTCACCATGACGTACAAGATCGCGCCCAAGGCCCAAACGTCTGCCCGCGCGTCCACGTCCCGAGCAGAACGCATTTGCTCGGGCGACATATACAGAGGAGAGCCGACGAAGGCCGCGGTGCGCGTCAACGCGATCTCCAGCGGGCGGCCCGAGCCGAGCGACTTCGAGATCCCGAAATCCAGCACTTTGACGATGCGTGAGCCGTCCGCACGCTCCGCGAGAAACAGATTCGTGGGCTTCAGATCGCGGTGGACGATCCCGGCCGAATGCGCTTCGGCCACCGCGTCGATGGCTTGCAGCAGGTAACCCGTAGCTTCCGCTACGGGCAGCGCGCCACGCCGCTCGAGCTCGTGCTCGAGATCGTGGCCGTTCAAGAGCTCCATCACCATGTACGGCACACGCTCGTCGAGCAGGCCGATGTCGAACACGCGCGCGACGTGCTCGCTGTGGATCTTGGCTGCAGCGCGCGCTTCGCGGCGAAAGCGCTCAGCGCCTTCGCTCTCTAGGCCTGACTCGGAGAGCAAGAACTTGATTGCAACCGGTTGATCGAGCTCCAAATGAAACCCGGCAACGACCACACCCATGCCGCCCTGGCCAATGAAGCGATCGACGCGATATTTCTGCGCGACCACCTGACCCACAGCAATCGGGAGCTCCATCTCGCTGTCGTTTTACAACGAGCGGCGTCAATGGACCCCCGCAAAAATCAAAATGACTACTTGCGTATCGTCAGGTGAGCCGCGCCGAGCCCGAAACACGCCCGGTGAAACTGGAGAAATGGCTTTGAAATTAGGGATTTGCTGAACCCGGCCCGCGCGAGGCCGCGCTCCTCCGCCTCACTGCCAGAGCGGCGCCGCGAGCTCGGGCCAGTCGTTCTTCCAGTCGATCGGGCGCAGCATGAGCTGGGACGCGCCGTTCATCTGGCCGTCATAGTAGTGGTACGCGTAATAGTAGAGGTCGCCATCGCGGAATGCGCTGCCGCCGCCCGGGCCGATGTAGCGGCCGTCCGTGGCGAGCAGCTGCACGGCGTTGCCCTGCAGCATGGCCTTTCCATTTTTGTCCGTGTACGGCCCAGTGATGGCCGAGGCCCTGCCGACCATGGTTCGATAGGTGCTGTTTACGCCTTTGCAGCAGCTGTCATAGGACACGAACAGGTAATAATAGCCGTTGTGCGAGATGATCGACGGCGCTTCGATACCGCCCGAGTGCGACGCCAGACCATACAAGGTGGTGTCAGCCGAGCTCAGCTTGCCCGTCGCGGTGTCCAAGCGGCGTAGCTTGATGCCGCTCCAAAATGAGCCGAAAACGAGCCACCAATTGCCGGCCGCATCGGTCGTGACGTTGGGGTCGATCGCGTTCCAATCGTCTTTCGCGCCGGCGGGGTTGGATTCGATCACGAGCCCGTGATCGACCCATTCGTAGGCCGCGTTCTGGGGATCCAAGGTGGTGTTGGTGGCCAGGCCGATCAGCGAATGATTGGAGCCGAAGACCGAGCCCGCGTAGTACACGCGATAGGTGCCATCGACGTAGCTGACGTCTGGTGCCCAGAGGTCGCTGATGGTCTGGCCGAGGGCGGTCTTGATCCAGGCGGGCAGCGCGCTGAAAATCGTGCCCGCGTTCGCCCACTGCGCAAGGTTCGTCGAGCTGCGCACGCCAAGTAAGCCCCCAGTGCCAAACAGATAATATTTGTTCGCGACGTGGATCACGCTCGGGTCGTGCGTGCCGATCGCGCGGTGTTCGCTCGAAACAGGCGGATACATCGAAGGCGCTCCGCCGCTGCCCGCAGCTCCACCCCTGCCGCTCGTTCCGGCGGCGCCAGCCGCAAGCGCGCCGCCCTGCCCCGCCGTCGAACCGCTGACTCCACCCGCCCCGCCCGCGCCAGCGCTCGCCGCACTGCCGGCGCTGGCGTTGCCACCGCCGCTGCCTGCGCTTGCGGCACTCGCTCCGGCCGTGCCGCCTCCGCCGCTGAGAGAAGCACCAGCCATGCCAGCAGCGCCAGCCAACGACGCCGGTGTGCCGGAAGCCCCGGCGCTGGCTGGAGCCGTAGTTGACCCACCGGAACAAGCCGTAGCAGCGCCGCAGGCAATCAGAGCGCGGAGGACGTAGCCAGGAACGCGCGACATTCCTTGGATCAAGGGGACACCTCGAACAGCCCTTGCCGATTTCGGCGAGAAGGCTACGTGACGGCCACGCCGAGCGCGGCACGGATCTGGCCGAACTCGGGGCTGACCATGAAGCGCAGCAGATCCGCGCGCCGCTCGTCCGCCCGAGTCAGGAAGCGGCGAGGAAAGCGATGATCGAGCGCCAGCGCCAGCGCCAGATTGCCGCAAGCCACGAGCGCAACGCGACCAGACACGAGCTCCGCCGAGCGGATGAAGGCATTCGCGCGGGCGGCCACTTCGCGAACTGGATAGGCTCGTGCCGCGATCTCGAGCGCGCCCAGCGCCGGGCCGCGCACTTCGCGCTTCAGGCCGCTGGCCAACCGCTTGGCGTCATCATCGATCGCGCGCAAGCCGATCGCACCGCCCACCGCCAGCGCCGCCGAGATCAGCTGCGACAACTCCGAAGCGTTCGGAAAGTAGCAGAGCGCAGCCTGCTCCGGACGCGCGAACGACAGCTCTCTGGCCCACACGCAAACCAGCTCCGGCAGACTGAAGCCACTGCCGAGCGCGCGCCCACACGTGAGCAATGGCCGTTCGGGTCCGGGCACGAGCCCGAGTGAGTCCATCCCTTCTGGCACCAGGTAGAGCTCGGCCGCCGGCACGCACAGTAAACGCGAGGTCCAGTGCAGCGTCTTGGCCAGCGTCGTGGTGCTCCGCTCCGGATCTTGGCGAGCCTCTTCGGAAAGGACCGGTTCGCGCCGCAGCCGCCGCGCGTGCTGAAAGCCGACGCGGGCGAGCGCCGGAGCAAGCGCACGCAAGACGGCGTTGGTCTGCAGATCATTGCAGCCGGCGCTCAGCCGTTCTTGCCAATCGGCATAAGAGAGCGCGCCGCGCACCGCTTGCAGGCCTTCGGGGCGGTGATTGGCTGCCAGCAACGCTTCGTGGAGATCGGCTTCACCCAGCGCTTCCAAGCACTCAGCCGCGCGATACGCGCCATCGCGATCGGAGACGCGCTCGAACTCGGCCAGCAGCCAACGACAGTGTTCGGCAGCGCTCGAAGCGGGCGGGGCCGCGACCTCTGACCCAGGCGCGGCGATCAGCGTGACGCTCGGCGGGACGGATCTCCGGATCGGCGGAGGAGGAGGAGGAACGCTGCGCTTGCCCACGGGCGCGCGCGGCGCCGTCAGCTCATCCTGCTCTTCGTAGTGGAGGGCCGCAGGCGGAACGCTCGGCGGTTGGATGCTGGGCGGTCGAATGACCGGCGGCGGTGTCAGGCCCGGTGCTGGCAGACCCGGCGGCAAGATGCTCGGCGGACGTAGAAGGCCTGGCGACGGGGGACCCGGCGGCTGCAGGGTCGGTAGGCGAGTGCCCGGCGGCACTGGAAAGCCCGGTGATGGCAGGCCCGGCGGCAGGAGACTCGGCGGGCGGACTGCCGGCGGTGGCGGGAAGCTGGGCGGGCGGGCTGCCGGCGGTGGTGGAAAGCTCGGCGGGCGGACCGCGGGCGGCGGTGGGAAGCTCGGCGGACGGAGTGCGGGCGGCGGTGGGAAGCTCGATGGCGCGACGCTCGGCGGCCTCACGGTCAGCGGTCGAGCGGCGGGCACGACCTCGAAATCGCGCTGGCCGAGAAAGCAACCAGCAGCGGGGATGTCCGCGAACATCACCTCTTCCGACTGCATCGCCCGAAACAGCGTCTCCGGCGTCAGCGCGTTCGCGCTGCCCGTCTGCGCGTCCAAGATCATTTGCAGCAGGCCGGTGAACGGTGGCGGGCCTTCTGCCACGCGCTGCTCGGGCAGGCGCGCGGCGATCAGGCTGGACACGGTGGAGTCTCCGCTGCTCAGCGCGCGCCCCATCGCTCGCACCGCATCGAGCGGCTCGCCAGTCGAACCTTCGGCCAGCGTCGTGTCGAGCACGACCAAGGAGACGTCCGCGGCGTCGGCCAGTAGTCGCCGTAAGCGCGCCAAAGTGAAGGACGAAAGCTTGGGACCATCGAGCAGCAGCGTCGGGCCGTGCTCCTTGGACTGCAGCGCGTAGCCCCAGAAGTAGAAGATCAGCGCTTCGGGTCGTTCACCCAAGCCGCCGATCAACGCCTCCATGGCGTCCGCGAGCCCGCGTTGGGCCGGAAACGCATGCACGGCGAAGCCTGCGTCCGCTTCGGCCAACCTGCTACCGAACAGCTCTACATCCAGCTCCGCGTTTGGGATCGGGGAGACTTGACCGTTCTCCTCGTAAGAGGAGGCTGCGACGATGGCGAGGCGCATGATCGAGGTCGAGCCGCTCAGTACACCCCAACTGCTTCTGCCAAGCCATCGTGCAAACGGAGGTCAGGTCAAAAACTTGGCGAGCCGCCGGATTTTTCCGCCGAGATTCCAAGCGCCACCCGACTTGCAGGTCTGGAGCCCACCTTTGGGGCCAGCCCGACTTATGCGCGCCGGCTCGTGCGGTCCGCGCTCACCGGTCGTTTGACCACCCGGAGCTTGCCGCTCTTGCCACCGCCGCAGAAGAAGCGACCCCGGCCATCGGCTTCCAGCCCGGAGACGAGGATTCCTCGAGGAAGCTCCAGCTGCTCGAGCACTTCACCGCTCTTTCGATCGACGCGCCGGAGCTCGCTGCGCTCGTTTTCCTGGGTGGCGTGCCACAGTTCGCCGTCTTGAAAGCTGACGCCCGTGACATGGCGATCGGACACGACCTCGCTCAGCAATTTCCCGGTTTCGGGGTCGAGCTCGAGGATTTTCCGGTCTCCGAAGCAGCCGACCCAGAGTGAGCCTTCGGCCCAGGCCATGCCCGAAGCACCCGCGAGCTCCGGCGTCGGGATCGTGGCCACGGTCTCACCGCTGCGCGGGTCGATCTTTCGGATTTTTCCTTGGTCGAGTTGATACAGGTGCTGTCCGTCGAACGCAGTACCTGCGTCGCAGCGGACTTCGAGCGCGCGCTTCAGCTCACCGCTCTCCGGATCGAGGGCTTGCAGCTCGTCACCAGTGGCAAACCACACCTTTTCACCGTCGAAGGTAACTCCGTGCACGCGGCCGTGCTCGGCAAACGGTCCGTATTCGCGTTCGATTTCGACGGCGATGCGCTTCATCTCCTGGCAAGCCTAGGCCAATTGCAACGCGCCAGGGAGCAACAACGGTGTCGCGAATTCGCTCGGCGGCGCCAAGAACCAGCGTTTGGCGCGCGCGCGGCCGATGGCGCGCGTTCGCCCCGCGGCTTCAAGTGCCCGTAGGCTGCGCTGAACGGTGCGCTGATTGAGCCCGAGCGCAGCTGCCAGCGCGGAGCTGGACCAGGCTTCGCCGTCGCTGAGCAAGCTCAACACTTGGGAGTATTCGCTCTCCGACACCGGCAGCAGCACGCTTACTTGGACGTCGTCTTCGCCCGAGGGGTCGAGTCGAAAACCGGCGGGGGTGGCGGCGAGCGTCGCCAGCGGGCGCAGCGCACGGCGCAGGCGCGCGATTTCGACGCGCAGCCGCGCGCGATGGGAGTCATTGGCGCGCGTCACGGCGAACACCCGCGCGAGCAGCTCGCGCCGCGTTACTTCACTGGGCCACGCCTCCGCGAGCACACGCAAGAGCCCGAACAGCACCGCGCGGCCCTTCAGCGAGATCCGAGTTCCGCCTGCGCGCACCGACGATTCTCGCACATCGATCAGCAAACCACGCGGCGCTCGCTGCACGCGCTCGACCTGTGAAAGTCCGAGCAGTTGCTCCGCGCCAGCTCGAATCAGGCGCCCCGCGGGGGCCGCGAGTAGCGCGCGGGCGGCCCGTATTTCCTGCGAGATGGCCGGGATGCGCGCGGTCCGCGCGGCCCGCTCGGCGCGGCTCAGCGCGGCGCGCGCCGCGCTCGCGTTGGGCGTGCGCACGTGGAGCTCCACCCAGGCCAGGAAAATCTCTGCCCGGAGCGACGCCGACGCGTGGCGCATGTCCAGCGCGTGCAGCGCCCGCTCCGCCTCGGGCAAGAGCCCGCGCAAGAGCAGGCCGCGCGCGGCGAGGCAATCGGCGTGCAGCGCGTTGCTCGGATCACCCAGGGCTCGCAGATCGCGGCCGGCGCGCGCGAGCGCGCTCTCGACGCCCCGCAGATCGCGCGCAGCGAGCGCAATCTCCGCGTCGGCCAGGAGGCAACGCGCTCGGCCGAGCGGCGCGGCCGAGCCGAACGCCTTCGCCGCGCTCCGCAAGAGCTCGCGCGCGCGCTCACGCTTGTCCAAGCGCGCAAGGGCGACTCCGCGCAGAGCGAGCCCAGGGGCATCGCTCCTGAGTGCCACCCGCGAAAGCGCGCCCAGCACGTCGCCGACGTCGAGCGCGTGAGCCGCAGCAGTGAGCTCGGGATCCACGAGCCGGACTTTGCCGCTGCTTTCAAGGGCTGTCCATCGCGCTCGGCCAATCGCAAAAGCGCGCTATGCTGCCGGCGAGGGTGTCCCGAAAGCGGTCGCCCGCGAAGGGAACTCAGCGGACTGCGAGCTGCGATGCTGGACCGCGATCGCCCCCTCTCACTTGCACCGGAGCGTAGCCAAGGCTTTGTTTGCGCCTGCTACGGCGGGCAGCCCGTCGTGCACGCACTGCGCGGGCTGAGCCGCCAAGCTGTAGCCTAAAGCGACCGGGAAGGCCGCGCTGGTAGCCCACGCGGTTGCGTTCACGGTGCCAGAGTTTCCATCATCCCAGGTGATGCCGAATTGGTTGCCGGGCGCGACGTCCGCTGCGGTGACGAGGTTGTTGTTCCGCAAGTCCCAGAAGCCCACCGCCGAGCTATCGCGAGCGGTGACGGGGTTCTTGACGTTCTCGAAGTAGTTGGCTTCGATCAGCGCGTAGCCGCCCATGCGCACGTTGATGCCGGAGGTCTGCACCTTGGAGAAGAAATTGTTCAGCAGGTGCGCATAGCCGTGGCGCTGGAGCGGCACGCGCGAACCGATATTTTCGAACCAATTGTGGTGAAACGTGATCTGGCGAAGCGCGTCGTCGCCATCGGTGTAGCCGTTCAGGCTCACTTTGTGGTGATCGTGCAGGTAATTGTACGAAACAGTGATCCGATCGCCGCCCTTCTTGATGTCGAGCATGCCGTCGAAGGCCGTGTCGCCAGCGCCCTCACACACCGCGAGCGACGAGAACAGCTCGTTGTGGTCGATCCAAATATTTTTTGGCACACCGCCGCTCATGCCTTCAATCGAAATCATGTCGGAGTCACTGCCTCCGGGCAAAAGACCAATCGTCATGTTGCGAATGATCACGTTGCTGGCGGCCGCGGCGATGTGAAACCCGAAGTTCGCGCTCGAGCCCGCGGCGCCCAAGAGGGTGATGTCGCTCTTGCTCTTGATCTCGATCGTCTGCGCGGGGAGCGTGTGCTGCAGGCACGGGTCTTTGATCGACGCGAACTCGAACTTTCCGGTGTACTCCAGCACCAAGCCGCCCGCGCCGGAATAACCGTCGATCGCCGCCTGCAACGCCGCGAACGTTGCCACCGTCACGGCCTTGTTTTCGCCGCCACCGGTCGTGCCTTGACCATAACCCGTAGGAGTGTTTTCCGCAGGGCCAGGACCAGCGGCGCTCGAGCCCGCGCGACCCGCACCACCGCCACCCGTGCCCGCGGCGCCGATTGCGCTGCCACCTGCGCCCGCCGCGCTGCCACCTGCGCCCGCCGCACCACTCGTGCCAGCCGCGCGGCCACCTGCACCGGCCACATCACTCGTGCCAGCCGCGCTGCCCCCGCTGCCCGC